>Ga0193741_1000105_pt1 | contig 20836 bp, 15 predicted proteins | sample L2s2metaG_FD_143059 | JGI IMG/M metagenome (GOLD analysis project Ga0193741, IMG submission 143059) | Soil microbial communities from a riparian zone of the East river system, Colorado, United States - L2s2 | ecosystem: Environmental > Terrestrial > Soil > Riparian zone | place: USA: East River...
AAACACCGGCTCGGTCCAACCAATCGAGCTTGCGGGCTTGGGGCTTGCGGGCTTGCCTGCAGGCGGGACTGACGTCCCGCCTCTACGTTCCGTATTCAAATACTCTTCAAACGTGTTCGGCAGTCCCGTGAGCGGCTTCGCAAGTCCGCGCGACACCTCGAGCAACACGTCCGGCGTCGCGCGCGTGTCGTAGAGCGGTCTCATCACGGGACCGAATTTTGAAGGGGCGGCCTTCAGCGATCCACTCTCCGGCGCCGCGTCGACCCACGATTCGAGAAAGGAATGATCCGGCAGAATCAGATCCGCAAGCGCACTGGTTTCGTCGATAAACGATCCGAAGCTGACGATGAACGGCACCCGCTTTAGTGCGTCTGCCACTTTCCACGCTGACGGGGAGCCGTAGACCGGATTGACATCATCGATCAGCAGCACCTTGGGAGCGGTGTCGATAATCTCTTTCAGCGAGCGCGTCGCGACCGGTGCACCTTGTGGAATAAACAACACGCCGCCGGATTTGTTCACCGCAGTCCGATTCAACGTGTTGACCGCGCGCGCTTGGAAGAGACCGTTGGTGTGCGCGAGCGGCGCGCCACCAATGATCGCGACGGCCGGAGCGTTGGCGGCAAACTCGCGCTTCAGCCGTTCGATCGTCGCCACCGGAACGCCTGTTTTCTCGGAGGCATTTTGCGGCGTCTCATCACCGGCGATCGCGAGCGCGAGCAATCCTTCGGTGCCCGGCTTGCACGCCACGAACTCGTCGGCGTTGGCGGCGGTCTGCGTCATCCGCGCATCGACGTGCACGAACTTCGGGCGAACATTGCCATGCCCTTGCCGCATGCGCCCGTAGGCGACACTCTGCGCGACCGCGGAATTCCATGTGCCGAGAAAATCCGCGCCAAACGAAATCACGTAGCGGGCGTTCTCGAGATCGACCGTGCCCAATTGATGCGAGCCGAAAGCGCTCGCGTTCGCGCGCCGCAGGACCTCATCGGAGAACAACTCGTAGGTCACCGCCGGCTTGGCGCCGTAGGACTGCAGCAACTGCGCGATCAATTCAAGGCGGCGTCCGCGACGCGGCTTCGCGAGGAACGCCAGCGACGCGTGATCGTTCGCGGCCGCGAGCTCATTGAGCTTGCCGGTCAATTCCTTGATCGCCTCGTCCCACGTGATGTCGACGAACTGTCCGCTGCCCCGCTCGCCCGATCGCTTCTTCGGCTTGTCGAGCCGATCGGGGTGATACGTGATCTGAATCGCCGCCTGCCCTCGCGCGCACAGCTTGCCCTGGCTGATCGCATCTTCAGGATTGCCTTCGAGCTTCTTTGCCAGGCCCATGCGAATCACGCCGGGCTGGCCGTTGCGGAACACTTCCGCGTCGCCTTCCATGACGCGCGCGATGACGCCGCAGCCCGCGTTGCACAGCGGGCAGATGCTTGGCTTCCACGTCGCGACGCCCTGCACGAGATCGTCTTCCGGGATGAAGCGGATGAGCTGATTCTCGGGACTGCCGCACGCCGTCAGCGCGGCGCTGGTGCCGGTAATCGCGGTGAGCTTGATGAAGTGTCGGCGATCCACGATTAGTAATGACAGGTCAGGCAGTCATTCGACGCCTGGCGTTGTTGGTGGCAGCTCACGCAGAAGTTCATGTCCATGTCGACGGCGCGGCGCGCCACCGTCTGCTCGATCTGATTACCGTGGCACGTCGAGCATTCCACCTTGGCGCGAATGTGCGGTGCGTGCTCGAAGCGCACGTGCGACTCGGGGAAGTAGGCGTAGACGCGATTCCAGTTGAAGTCGATGCCTTTTTCCGCCATCGCCGTCATCTGCTGGATCAACGGCCGATCGGTCGCGATCTGCGAGTGGCAGATCATGCAGGTGTTGACGCTTGGAATCGTGGCGCGCGGCCCCTGCTCGACCGACGTATGGCAGTCCGTGCAGGTCGCGCCCTTGGAGAGATGAATCTGGTGCGAGAAGTCGAACGGCTGCGCGACTTCCACCGGCCGCGAGCCGATGAATTCGCGAAGCGCCTGGCCGAACGACGCGCGCGCAGGGGTGAACACCGGATCGGTGCCCCACCGCGATCGCGGGACAGACGAATCGTTCCACTGGGGCTGGCCAGGGCTGGTCAGCGTGCACGCGGCCGTTACCATCAGGAGTACGGCCGCTGCCAGCAGCAGGGCCGCGCTCTTACTTGCCGGCACCACCAAGGCTGCGCACGAAGTGAACGAGGTTCCAGGTGTCGGCGTCGGTGACTTTGCCCTTCAACGGCTTCATGTCGTACTTGGGCGGCGCGCCGTTCTGGATGATCCAGAAGATCTCGCCTTCACTCGATCCACGGGTCCATTCGGCGTCCGTCAGGTTCGACGGCTTCATGGTCTTGGGCGCCATGGTGCTGTCGCCGGCACCGGTGTTGCCGTGGCAGAAGCGGCAGTACTTCGCGAACAAGACCTTGCCCGCTTCAATCGCCGCGGGCGACGAAGGAAACGCGGCCTTCATCTTCTTGGCGTCGGCGGGCACCGCCTCGGGACCTTTGACGGGCGCGGCCGTCTGCGCCAGCACGTTCGACGCGGTCACCACGCCCCACACGAGCGCCACGCACACCAACAGTCCGGACACACCACGCATACTGACGGTCTCCTTATTCACGCTGCTTCTTCAGGATTCCCATCGAACGTGCTGGCGCCAATCGACGGCGCCCGAGGATTTTCACACAGCGTCACGCGCGGTGCAACCAAATGTCTTTTTATGGGGCTATGCGGAAAAACCGGCGGGAGGATGAGGCGGGCGCATCGACGCCCCGCCTCGATGTTGAAAAGCGGGGGTCAGACCCCGCTTTCCAGTCACTTCAAGACGGTTGCCTTCACTTCGACGACGACCTTGCGATCGCTGACCGGATCGGCCGACTGCGAGACGATCAGCGGCTTGCCGCTGTGCAGGATGACGGTCAGGCTCTGGTTGATGCCGGTCCGCGCCGTCGTGATGTTGTCCTTCCCGGGCCCCCCGGGAGGGCTGTAGTTCAACGTCAGTTCGAGCTGGATCTGCCCTTCCAGCGACACGAACGGGCGGGCATCGACGTTCAGATCGACCCCGATGGGCCGATCGCCGACCGGAAAGAAACTCCCGGCGGAGCGAATCTTTCCCCAGTTGCCGCTGCTAACCACCATGCTGACGATTTTCTTTTCAGGCGCGGCGGTGCCGCTCTGATCGCTCAACGTCAGCTCGATCTGCACGTTGGTCAGCGTCCGCACGAATCGCGGATTGAACTGCGCCGCCTCGTCGATTTTCGTCTTGACCGCCTGGGTCTGTTCGACGTCTTTCTTGACCTGTTCCGGGGTTTTCGGCGCGGTTTGCGCGGCGGCCAACGAGGGCGTGGACACCGCAACCAGGCACGCCGCGATCAAAATTACGTTCTTCATCACTACTCCTCTATCAATCAACGCGGGGGAAAAGATTCAGCGGTGAGCGCCAAGTCGGCGATCGCGAGCGGCGCAATCGCCAGCGCGTCTTCCGCCGGCAGAGACTCGGGACTCAACAACTCGATAGCCAGGACTCCCGGCGCCGCGACCGCCGCGAGACTGCGATCGAAATCCGCCGAAGGTTCCATCCGTTCCAAAGGTTCCAAGTGTTCCACAGGCATCGTTCTGTTGGGTTCCGCTTCTCGGACTGAAGCGACAAACACAGCTGGCTGTGGAACCGTCAGCGTGCTCGCGAGCAGATCGAGTTGCGGGGTTGTCGCCGGTTTTCGATTTCCCCACACGATCCCTACTGCTACAACGATCGCGATCATGGCGAGACGCGGCGCCCACGAATGAAACAGCCATCCAAACCAGCTCGCGCGCTCCGGCAACGCATTGATGATGTGCGTCGCGAGCGCATCGTTGTCTTCGACGTGGACCATGCGCGTCACCACGTGATCGATCAAGCCGATCTCGATTGGTCTTCATCGCGGATCTCCATGACCGAGGCGATCGAGCTTCATGCGGATCAGGCGGCGCGCTTCGGAGATGCGCCACTTCACCGTGCCAAGCGGAATGGCCAGCAAGGTCGCGATCTCTTCGTAGCGGTGATCGCCACTCGCTGCGAGCAGAAACGGATCACGAAGCTTCCTCGGCAGGGCTTTCACGACCTGCGCGATCGCGATCTCGAGCTCGCGCGAGATCAGCACCGCGTCGGGAGCGGGATCGGCGGCCGCGAACTCCATCGGCCGATCGTCGGACGAGGAGGCCCCGAAGCGCTCGAGCCACGTCCGGACCGACCGCCGCCGATCGATCGCCTTGCGCCAGACGATGCGCATGAACCAGCCGCGGAAGGCGGCGGGATCCTGGAGGGCGTCGAGTCGTGTCCAGGCGGCCACCGACGCTTCCTGCACGGCCTCGTCGGCGTCCATCGGCTGCCCGACCGCCGCCAGGGCCACGCGGCGCGCCGCCGTCAGGTGGTCCTCGATCAGCCGGCCGAACGCCGCCCGATCGCCGGTCCGCGCAAGTGCCACCAGGCGAACGACTTCCGGGTTGGCGACCGCGGGTTCCGGGGTCGCCACCATCAACATCGGCAGGGCAAGGTCAGCCGCGTTCACGCCTAATAGACTGTCAAGAGATGAGCCTGGTTGGACAATTCGAGATTCGACCCGCCTTGCCCGCCGACATTCCCGAGGTCCGGCAGATGCTGGAGGAATATGTCGCCTGGATCGGGCTCGACCTCGCATTCCAGGAGATCGACGCCGAGCTCGCAGGGCTGCCGGGCGACTATGCGCCGCCACGCGGGGCATTGTTCGTTGCCGACGATGCCCAGGGGCTGGTGGGGATGGTCGGGTTGCGGCCGCTGGACATTGCCTGGCCCGCCGACTTGTCCGCCGTAGCGCGAAGCGCGGAGGTGGAAGCGCAAAGCGCGAAGGCAGCTGAGATGAAGCGTCTGTTCGTGCGGCCCTCGGCGCGCGGGCGCGGGCTTCAGAAGCAACTCATCGCGGTCGCGCTGGATGAGGCGCGGCGGCTTCGCTATTCCGAGATCAGGCTCGACACGCTGCCGATGATGGGCGACGCGCAGTCGCTCTACGTCTCACTCGGTTTCCGCGACATCGCGCCGTATTACGACACGCCGATCGCGGGGACGCGCTTCATGAGCAAAAAGCTCTGACGGGAACGGATTATGATTGAGGCATCGTGATTCTGCGCCGTGGGTTCGTGGCGGCATCAGCCGTCCTGATGCTGGTGATCGGGCTGTCGTTCCTGGCCTCCGCGCAGGCGCCGTCGATCACGGTCATCGCGCGCGAGGGGCGCAAGCCGCTGCCGATCACGTCGATCAACAGCCAGGATTACCTCGCCGTGGACGACGTCAACGCGGCGTTCGCGACGACGTCGCGCGAGGATCGCCTCGCCGGCGGACTGACGATCACGGCGCGCGGCCGATCGATCGTCCTCACGGAAAACCAGAACGTCGTGTCGGTCGCCGGCCGCCTGGTCACGCTGCCGGCGCCGCCGCTGCGCCGTGACGGCAAGTGGTTCGTGCCCGCGGAATTCCTGCCCCGCGCGTTGTCCGCCGCCCTCGAGGTCAGGCTCGACTTGCGCCGCGCCGCGCGGCTGCTGATCGTCGGTGACCTGCGCGTGCCGCGCGTCGTCGCGCGCATCGATGCCGGCGCGAACAACGTGGCGGTGACCTTCGACATCACGCCGAATACCGAGACGCGGGTGAATCAGCAGCCAGGCCGCCTGATCGTGCAGTTCGATGCGGACGGGCTCGATCTGAGCATTCCGCTCGTGCCGCAGCAGGCGTTCGTGCAGAACATCACACCGGGCGATACGCCGTCGACGATCACCTTGACGCTCGGGCCGCGCTACGCGCTGCATCGCGTCACCACGTCGCAGCCGGATGCCGGCTCGGGACGCTTGACGATCGATCTGATGCCGGCGACGACGGATGTCGCGCCGGTGCCGGCGCCGCCCGCAGCGGCGCCCGACACGCGCCTCGTGATTCCGGCGCAGGGTCCGTCGACGGGCCTGCGCACCGTCGTCATCGATCCCGGCCATGGCGGCGACGAGCTCGGCACGCAGGGCGCCAAGGGCACGCTCGAGAAAGAGATCACGCTCTCGGTCGCCCGCCGGCTGCGCACGCTGATCGAGAGCCGCCTTGGCTTGAAGGTGTTCCTCACGCGCGAGGACGATCGCACGATGCCGCACGATGATCGATCGGCCTTCGCGAACAACCATCGCGCCGACGTGTTCCTCAGCATCCACGCCAACTCCGCGGTGCGGCCAACGGTCAAGGGCGCCGAAGTCTATTACCTGACCGTCGAGCGCGCCGAAGCCGAGGCGCGCAAGAAAGCCGACGAGAACGCGACGACGCTTCCTGCGCTCGGCGGCGGCACTCGCGCCATCGATCTGATCTTGTGGGAAACGGCGCAGGCCCGTTATCTCGAACAGTCGGCGACGCTGGCCGGCTTCATCGAACAGTCGCTCCGGGCGCGCATCGAGATGAGCCCGCGCGCGGTGCAGCAGGCGCCATTCCGCGTCCTGGTCGGCGCCAACATGCCCGCCGCGCTGGTGGAAATCGGCTACCTCTCGAACGCCGATCAGGAAGGGCAGCTCGCAACCGCGTCATACCAGGATCAGGTCGCGCAAGCGCTGCTCGACGCGCTGATCAAGTTCCGCGAATTCCTTGAGCACTAGTTCCTCTTCGTCGCCAAACCGGCGATGGGCGCTCATCACGCTCATCGGGTGCGCCGCCGTGGTGTTCGCGGTCGTGTTGTTCACTGGATTGAGCCGTTTGCTCAGCCGTCCCGCGCCGGGGACCGCCGCGGTCGATCCGGTGGTCGCGCCGCCGGCGCCCGCGACTGCGCCGGTGGTTCCGAAAATCAAAGCGACGCTGTACTTCGCATCGGAAGACGGGCTGCATCTCGTGCCGACGGAGCGCGAAGTGCCGCTGGCCGAAGGCGCCGTCGCCCAGGCGCGATCGATTCTCGAAGCGCAGTTGTCGGCGGAGGCGCCGTCGCCGTTTGTATCGACGATTCCGAAGGGTGCGCTGCTGCGCGGCATCTTCGTCTCCGAACGCAACGAGGTGTTCGTCGATCTCGATCCGGCGATTCGCACCGCGCATCCCGGCGGCACCATGCAGGAGCTGATGACGGTCTACACGATCGTCAACGCGGTGCTCACCAACCTGCCCAACCTCCAGGAAGTGCAGATCCTCATCGGCGGACAGGAAGCCGATACGCTCGCGGGACATGTCGACTTGCGGCGCCCGCTCAGAAAGAATGAGTCACTGATACAACATGACGCGCCTTAACGATCGCTCCCCCGACGAGCTCCGCCCCACCATCATCACTCCAGGTTTTACGATCCACGCGGAGGGCTCCGTCCTGATCGAAGTCGGTAACACGCGCGTGATCTGCAACGCGAGCGTGGAAGACAAGGTGCCGCCCTTTCTCCGCAACACCGGCAAGGGCTGGGTCACGGCGGAGTACGGCATGCTGCCGCGCGCGACGTCGACCCGATCCAACCGCGAGGCCGCCTCGGGCAAGGTCGGCGGCCGGACGATGGAGATCCAGCGGCTGATCGGCCGATCGATGCGATCGGTGATCAAGCTCGAGGAGCTGGGCGAGCGGACGATCTGGCTCGACTGCGACGTCATCCAGGCGGATGGCGGCACACGATGCGCGTCGATCACCGGCGCGTTCGTCGCGCTCGTGCTCGCGCTCGGGAAGATCAAGGACGCCGGCCAGCTGAAGTCGATCCCGGTCTCCGATTACGTTGCGGCCACCAGCGTCGGCATCGTCGCCGGCATGCCGCTGCTCGATCTCGCCTATGAAGAAGACTCGAAGGCCGACGTCGACATGAACGTCGTCAAGACCAGCGACGGGCGCTTCGTCGAGATCCAGGGCACGGCGGAGGCGGAGCCGTTCGGAACGGACACGCTGATGGGCATGCTCGCGCTCGCCGACAAGGGCATTACCGATCTCATCGAAAGGCAACGCGCCATCGTCGGATCGATCCTGGGCCGCTGACGGCACAGAATGCCAGGGCCACAGAAGGCTCAGAAACACGTTCGATGCGCCTGTTAGTCGCAACCACAAATCCCAACAAGCTTCGCGAGATTCGTCCGCTCCTCGCCAATCTTCACATCGAACTCGTCACGCTTGCCGACATCGATCCGATCCCGGAGCCTGAAGAAAGCGCGCACACATTTTGGGAGAACGCGCGCATCAAGGCACTCGCGTATGCGCAGGGGTCGGGACTCATTGCCGTCGCCGAGGATTCCGGCCTCGAAATCGACGCCATGAACGGCGAGCCCGGCGTGCTCTCGGCGCGCTTCATGGGCGCGGCAACGTCGTATCCGGATCGCTTCACGGAAATCTTCCGGCGCATCAACGGTCACGATCGATCGGCCAGGTTTGTGACCGCGCTCGCCATGGCCCGCGGCGACGAAATTCTGTTCGAGACGGAGACGACGATCGACGGTGAGATCGCGCGCGGCGCATCAGGCGCGCACGGCTTTGGCTACGATCCGATCTTCTGGTATCCGCCGCTGCAGAAGACGACCGCGCAGCTTCCGGATCCGGAGAAGGCGATCGTCTCGCATCGTGCACGCGCTTTCCGGGATCTGCACCGTTGGCTGGCGGCGAGGCCGTTCTGACCAAGTTCTTCCGTATCCCCTCCAAACTGTAATCACCGTCCTGCAATCGCGCGAAAAACGCGCACAAAGGCCCGTCGCGGCGTCGGCATGCCTTTTCCAATGATCCAGATTTGTTTGCCTTTGGACGGTTCCTGGGATTGAGGATACAGGTCATGAGATCGCGAGGCTTGTTTTTAGCGTTGGCGACATTGCTCGGCGCGGTGCTCTCTCCGTGGCACGAACATGCGGGCGCGCAGACCGGAACCAGCACGCGTGGCATCGTGATCAGCGAGTACCGCTTTCGCGGACCGAGAGGCACCAGCGACGAGTTCATCGAGTTGTTCAACGCAGGCGATGCGCCGGTCGACGTCAGCGGCTGGTTGATTCGATCGTCGACCAACACGAATCCGCCGGCGCTCTTGACGGTCGCGACGATTCCCGCTCCGACCATCGCCAGACCCACCAGCACCATCATCAATCCCGGCTGCTATTACCTGGTCGCCAACAACGCCTCCAGCGGCTACGGCGGCACCGTCACGCCGAACCTGACCTACACGACAAGCATCAGCGATAACGGCGGCGTGGCCGTGGCCAGGACCCCGTTGGACATCGTCGATCAGGTCGGACAAGGCACGCAGCCGACCGCGTACGGTGAAGGGCAACGTTTGACGTTCGCCAATCTGGGTATCAGCCTGACCACCGACGTTGAGCGCGGCATCGAGCGCCGGCCCGGCGGCTCGCTTGGCCACGTCGATACCAACGACAACCTGACTGACTTCCAGGTGAACGCACAGTCGCGTCCGCAGAACTCGTCCACATGCCTGGTTCGGGTCAACCTCGCGATCACCGCGTCGACATCGGCGCCCTCGGTCGAGCAGGGACAGCCGCTGACGGTGATCGCGAGGTTGACCCGAACCACCGTGCCGCAGAGCAGCGGTATCCAGGTGACGGGCGATCTCACCGAGGTCGGTGGAAGGCCGGCGACTCCGTTTGCCGACGATGGCGTCGCGCCGGACAGGTTCGCCAACGACAACATCTTCACGGCAGAAGTATTGGTGGCGCAAAACCACCCGCTTGGCGTGAAACAGATCACGCTGACGGCGACCGACACGCAATCGCGCATTGCGTCGGACACCACCACGGTGAACGTCACCCTGCCCGCCCGGTTGCATGTGCCGCATGAAGTCCAGGGCAGCGGCGTAATGTCGCCGATCGCGATCGGCACGCCGGTCGTCGTTCGCGGCGTCGTCACCGCACGCCAGCCCCGCGGCTTCTTTATGCAGACGGAAGTCGACTCGGAAGACGCCGACCCGAATACGTCTGAAGGCCTGTTTGTTGCCGCTGGCGGTTCGCATCTCGCCGCGGCGCAGGTTGGCCATGCCATCACGGTGAACGGCGCCGTCGCGGAGCTCGTGCCGGTGACCGATCCGACAAGCCCGTCGCTGACGGCGTTGAACTTCGTCACGTCCGTGTTTGACCTCGGCGACGGCGGGATGCCGGCACCTGTGGCACTCACGGAGGAGGAGGTCTCGGACGCCGGAACGCTTGACCAGCTCGAACGATTCGAGGGTATGCGCGTGCACGCATCGTTGGTGGCCGTCAGTGGCACCGGCGTTGACGGCGCGTTCTACGCCCTCGTCGATGGACAGGCGCGTCCGTTCCGCGAGCCTGGCATTGAATCCGGCTACCCCGTTCTGCCGTGCGCGGTTGGTCCGTGCAACGTGCCGCTCTTCGACGGCAATCCGGAACGCCTGCGCGTGGATACGGATGGACAGCTCGGCGTCGCCGCGGTTGACGTTTCCACCGGCGCGACGATGAACGTGACCGGCCCGCTCGACTTCGAGTCGCGCACGTTTACGATTGTTCCCGATGCGCAGGTGACCTTTGCCGGCGGCATGAGCGTCGTCGCGGTCCCGGCTGCGGCGGCCCATCAATTCACCGTCGCATCGTTCTTCCTGGGCGGAGCCGTGAACCCGGACCGGCTGGCGAAGGCGTCGACCGCGATTCGCGACGGCCTCAACATGCCCGACATCATCGGCGTGCAGGAGGTGGAGAACCTTGCCGCGCTGACGGCACTCGCGCAGGCCATCGACGACGGCGCGGCCGCAGGCCAGGCGCCGAATTATCAGGCGCAGTTCCTCGAGGATTCGGATGCAGGCGTTGGCGTCCTGGTCAAGCAAGCCGGCGCACGCGTCACGGTCAACTCGTTCGGACCCGCAGGCACGGACGCGGTGATGTTGAACGCAGTCGTGAGCGGGCCTTCGACGATGTTGCCGCAGGCGATCACGGTGATCGTCCCGCACCTGCTGTCGAGAGACGGTTCGGAAACCGGTGACGAGGCCGGCGCCCTGGTGCGCGAGCTGCGCAAGGCGCAGGCCGAAGCCCTGGCGAGCTTCATCCAGTCGCGCCAGAGCGAGGCTCCGGGCGTAGCGATTGTGGCGATCGGTGATTACAACGCGTTCGCCTTCAACGACGGCTACGTTGACGTGGTCGGCACCGTCGCGAGCCACCCGGCCACGGGCGATCAGGTCGCGACGCAGACGACTGATCTGGACTCGCCGGAACTCGTCAACCTCGGCGATCTGATGCCGCCGGCGGAGCGTTATTCGTCGGTGTCGAACGGCAACGCGCAGGCGCTCGATCACGCGCTGGCGACGGCGAACCTGGCGTCACAATTCGCCGGTGCGGCGCGCGCGCGCATCAACGCCGACTTCCCCGCGATGCTGAGCGGCGTCGTGGCGAGCCCGAGCCGCCTGTCGGATCGCGATCCGATGGTGGTGTATTTCACATTCCCGGCGGACACGATCGCTCCGGTGATTAGCGTGCCTGCCGATCAGGTGCTCGAGGCGACCGGCGCGAACGGCGCCACGGCGAGCTATGACGCGACCGCGACGGATAATCTCGACCCCGTCGTCGCGGTGACGTGTGAGCCGGCGAGCGGCACCGTGCTCGCGCTCGGCAACCACGGCGTGACCTGCTCGGCGCAGGATGCGGCCGGCAACGTGGCCGAGGCGTCGTTCACGGTCTCGGTCCAGGACGCGACAGCGCCGGCCCTCACCGTGCCGTCGGACATCGTTGAAGAGGCGAATTCGGCGGCGGGCAATGCCGTGTCGTTTGTCGCTTCGGCAACGGATGCCGTGACCGCGTCGCCGTCGATCGCCTGCTCGCCCGTGAGCGGCAGCGTCTTCGCGCTCGGCACCACGACCGTGCAGTGCTCGGCTCAGGATGGCGCGGGCAACGCGTCGACTGGCTCGTTTACGGTGACGGTGCGCGATACCACCGCGCCGGCGCTCTTCGTTCCCGGCGAGATGACCGCGGAGGCCGCGTCCGCGGCCGGTGCGGCGGTGTCGTTCGCCGCGTCCGCGTTCGATACGGTGACGTCGTCCCCGTCGGTCGGCTGCTCGCCGTCGAGCGGCATGTTCCCGCTGGGCACGACGACGGTGAATTGCTCGGCGCAGGATGCGGCGGGCAACACCTCGTATGGTTCCTTCACGGTCACCGTCCAGGACACGATGCCGCCGACGCTGACGGTGCCGGCGCCGATCACAGAGAGCACGACCACGGCGTCCGGTAAGGTGATTTCGTTTACCACCACCGCGACCGACGCGGTGACGGCATCTCCGACGGTGAACTGCACGCCCGCATCGGGTAGCACGTTCCCGGTCGGCGACACGGTCGTGACGTGCGCCGCCGCGGATGCGGCGGGCAACGTCGCGACCGGCACATTCACGGTGACGGTGACGATGGACACGGCGCCGCCGCCGACGGTGCTGCCCGGTCGTCTCGCCGGCGCGGGCAACGTCGTCAGCGGTGACGACAACGTCCACTTCGCGTTCGATGTGCGGGAGTCAGCCGCGGGCGAGCGAGGCTATTTGCTCGCGCAGGTTCGCCGCACTCGCGGCAAGCCGACGTTCTTCATGGCCACGCACGTCAGCGAGGTGCAGATGTCGGACTCGGCGGACTACACGGCAGGCGGCATTGACACCGTGATGTTCGCTGGCACCGGCGTGTTCAATGGCGCCACGGGTTACCGCTTCGTCGTCAACGCGGCGGAACGCGGTGAGCCGGGACGCGACCGGGATACGTTCTCGATCACGGTCTACGCGCCGAACGGCCAGGTCGTGCTGTCGGCGAGCGGCGTGCTCCAGAACGGCAACATCCAGGCGCTGCGATAACAGGACCGGGACCCGCTGTCATCAGCGGGCCCCGTCCCTTCAGATCATCGAGCTCACGCCGGCCAGCCGCTGTAACAGGCTGTTCGCGACCGCCGCCGGCAGCAGGCCCTGATTCATCAAGCCTTCGATGTCCTGCATGGCCTGCCGAATCCGAATCGCCGCCTGCTGCGTGTCCGGCGGAGTCTCCGCGAGATACGCGATCGCCTTCTCCACTTTCTTGAGCGCATCGGTCGCGCGCGCCGTCAGCGGCGCCCTGGTGCTGCCGTCGATGATCGCCTGCAGATCGGTGACGATCGTCTGCAACGATTCGGTCGCGCTCAGCACCTTCACGGTCTGTGTCGCGACCGCCGTCGCACCGCCGCTGTCCGTTGCGGTGTAGGTCACGATCGTCGTCCCGACCGGGAACACGTTGCCGGCCGGCACGCCGGTCCTCACGATCGACGCGCCGCCGCAGTTATCGACGGCAATCGGCGATCCAAGCTGCGCGTTGCTGACCACGGCGCCCGACGCCGATGTCGGCGACACGACGATCGGCGTGATCACACCGGTGATTGAGGGCGGCGGATTCGAGGCCACGATCAACGCGGCAGCCGAATCATTCGCCGCTTCCGGATCCAGCGCGGTGCCGCTGATCGCCGCGGCCTGCTCGATCACCGCCGCATCGGCCACACCGCAATCAAGAATCGCCGAGACCGCAAACACGGCGTTCTCGCCTGAGCCGAGCGATCCGGCGCAGGAGATCTCCCCTGGATGGCCGGGAGCCGGTGTCGTGCACGACCACCCCGCCGGCGCCACGACGGCGGTGAAGTTCACGCCGCCCACCGCAGGCATCGTCACGGTGACGTTCGAGGCCGCATCCGGGCCGTCATTTGCCGCGGTCACCGAGTAGCTGAAGAGCGACCCGGTCTGTACCGCCGCTCCGGGCCCGGCGACCGACACCGAGAGATCGGACGTCAGCGGGAACGAGAAATAGGCAACGGGCATGTCGTGATCGGAGTTGCGCTCCGGCCGCGTCACGTCGCTCGCAAACAACGGTCCCTCGGGGAAGTCCGAGTTGTTGCGGGCGATCTGATAACCGCTGACCAGCGAGCTAGCCACCGTATTGAGCAGCATGTGATCGAGCGCCTGCGGCGTGCCGGCGAAGATGAAGCTGTACTGCTCGCCCGGCGGCAGCGTGTCGGTCAGGTTCACGAAGTTCGGCTCCACGAAATCGGGGCTCTGATCGACGACGATTTCCTCGTCGATGGTCGGCGTGCCCTTGAGGATCGCGATCGGATCCGTGTAGCCGTCATTGAACTGATACGCGTTGTAGTCACCGATCGAAATCACCGGCACTCCCGGGTTATCGACCTGCAGCGACTGCAGCAACTGCGCCGTCGCTTCGGCCTGGGCCGTGCGCTTGGCGCGCACGCGAATGCCTTCGCCAGCCACAAGACCGACATCGATGAACGATCGCAGGTGGTTGACGACGACGACGAACGGACGCGGTGCGCGGCCAGGCAGGAGCGCGTTCGCGCGCAGCACCAGGGGCGGTCGATCGTGCAGCTGCTCGGTATCGCCGTTGACCGGATCGAGGAACGTCTGGCCGGCGAGTTCCTGCGTCGCCGACACGATCTGCACCCGCGACGTCTTGACGAGGAACCCGACATGCTGGGTGCCGCCTTGCGGCGCCGGGATCAGCCGCGCCTCATAGGCCGGGAACTCGCCATCCACCGCGGCATCGTCGTTGACTTGAGTGGCCAGCGCCTGCAGCGCCGCGAGGCTCGCGATCTCGACGTGTCCGATCACGTCCGGCGAATGCATCACCTGCCGAATCGCGAGCGCCGCCTTACGCCGCTGCGTCGCGTTGTTGGCGAAGTTCTCGATGTTGAACCCGGCAACCGTCAGCTCCTCGGCGAGCGGGAGTCGCACCGGCACCGCGCTCATATTCGCAGTCGTCGAGGGCGGGGTTTCAGGCAGCACCTTGTAGTCGCCGAACGCAAAATCGAGCGGTCCGGTCACACCGGTCACGGTCACGTGCGACGTCACGTCGATCGGCGCCGCGCCGGCGACGCCGTCGCTGTCGATCATGATCCGCTCGGGATTCTCGTCCCACAGCGGAATGCAGCAATCGAGGTCGCCCGAGGTCGGATCCGGCGGGACCGGCTGCGATCGCTCGATGCCGGGTTCGCGAACCGGGCGATCCACCCCCGGCAGCACCGTCAGGATTTCGCCGAACTCATTGGTCGGCGCGACCGAGGTCAGCACGTCGGCATGCATTCGCATGCCCTCGAAACGCTCGAGCTGATCGTCGGCGCCGGCCGGATCGAGGATGCTCGTCGTCAACGTCATCGCCGCCGGTACTGCATTGCCCGTCGAATCGATCGTCACGTCGCCGGGCAACGAGCTTTCGAGCTGCGTCAGGTTGAAGAACTCGGTGGCCGTGCCGCGCGCGGTGACCGCGTCACCGACTGCAACGGCGGGCGACGCCGACGTGAACACGAACAGCCCCTGTGACGTCTCCGGATTCGAATCCTCGTCGTCCGCGGTCTGGATGAAGAAGCCGTTGTTCTTGCGCGCCGTCACGATGCCAGTGGTCTGGACATCCAGCCCGAAATACGGCGTCACGTTCGCATCACCCTGGATCTCGTGAATCGCCGCCGTCGTGAACGTGCAGCTGCGCACCGGCGTTGCGCTGTTGCGCGGCAGCGGCGAGCCGATCGAGAAATCGACGTTGTTGTTGTTCGAGTCGAAGCAGCCGCCGCGCTTGCGGAGTGCCGCCGTCGAGTTGCTTGTCGCCGCGGTTGGACCCGCGCCCTCATCGCAGCTGCCCACGCCTGGTGTTCCGCCATACCCGACCATGTCCGCGGTCGCCGTGAACGTGGGGCACGCACCCGTCGCTGGAGCGGTGACGTTGAGGAGCGCCACCTTTCCGGCAGTGGCCGACATCGCGATCGGGCTCGCAGCCGTGACATCCGCCGGTGGGAGCAACACACCGTTCGCGCCGCCGCTGGCCTCCTGGATCAGGTAGTAGCTGCCGGGTGCGATCGAGCCGCTGAGCGGTGTCACCGACCATGCGGTCGTTCCGGTCGCCGACTGATATTGCACCGACCAGCCGGCGAGACTGATCGTCGACGTGCCACGATTGAAGAGCTCGATGAAGTCATTCCGGTACGGCGCGGTATTGTTGCCGCCGCCACCGTAGACCTGGCTAATCACCACCTCCGACGTCACCGCATCGTCGTTGCTGATCGTGCCCACACCCTGACCGTCAGCGACGGTCGCGCCGATCACCGACGACAGGTTGACGACGAACTCTTCGTCCTGCTCGAACAACGCATCGCCGTTGACCGTGACGTCGAACGTAAACGTCGATACACCTGCGGGGATCGTTTGCGCGATCAGCGAGCGGGACACGTAGTCGCTGTCCGCCGTTGCCGCGTTCGCGCCGGCGCCGTCAGCCGTCGCGATGTTGAAGGTGACGCCGGCCGGATGCGCGCCGTTCACGGTGACGGTGAACGATGCTGTCGACGATCCGGTATTGCCCTCGGCAACCGTAACGTTGTTGATCGCGATCGACGCGCCGGGTGTGCCGACGAACGTCTGTCCCTGGTTGACCGCCCCTTGCGTCGATGCAGCCGACGGCTGCCAGCTGAAGTCCGAGTACACGCTTCCCGTACCCGCGAGCCGTAACGAGTCCGTCGTCGGACCGGTGCCGTTCTCGATCACGCCGATGTCAGTGGCGGGCATTCCATTCGCGGGACCGTTGGTCGCGACGAAGGTCCCCTCGTAACTCAGGAACTGGACCACGGTCGTGTTCTGGAACACGAGCGCGATTCCGTCAGGCGAGCCGTTCTGCAGTCCGACGGCGGCCGTGACGACCGTGCCGAACCCATTCATCTGATCCGGAATGGAGCCGCCGAAAGCCTTGGTGTCGTACATCGCGCCGCCCGCACCGTTATAGAAAATGAGCGAATAGTCCGCGAGGTTCGTGCCGGCAGGTCCCGCAATCTCCACGAACTCATTCACGTCGGCGCCGGTGTTGTCGTAGTGGATCTCGTTAATGAAGACGGTCGGCGACCCTTGAGCGCGACTGCCTGTAATTCCCAGGCACAGCAGGGCTAATACCAACAGGGGGCGAGCAGATTTGAGCATCCGGAAATTCTATGTGAGACCGGCGGTCGATCGATGATCGACAGGTAAATTTTTTCGATCAATCCGCAGAATTTGCGATCAGGCCCGACCTAGCAAACGCAATTCATGCTCCAGCGTCTGCGCCATGCCCTCTTCGAGCGGTCTAGGGGAAAACCCCAATTCGCGGATCGCCTTTTCGTTTGCGCCGAAGTACGTCGTGCCGGCCAGGACGCGCAACGCTTCGGGCGTGAACGCGGATGGCAACGTGATGAAGCGCCCGACGCCAGACATTGCTGCCGCCATGCCCCGCATCGCGTGCGGTCCCGGATGCACCATCGGCGGGCGGACCTTGGCGATCGAGGCGTACTCGAAACTGTGGCGCGGTCCCGCGATGATGTAGGTCTCGCCCGGCTTGCCCTGCTCCATCGCGAGGATGTGGCCGCGCGCCGTGTCTTCGATGTGCGCCCAGCAGAAGGCGGTCTTCGCCGGCGTCATCGGCAGCCGTCCGCGCAGCAGATCGACGAGCGCCGTATGCATGCCGCTCGTGTCGCCAGGTCCGTAGACGAGCCCGGGCATCACGATCGTCAGCGGCAGTCCTTCTTCCATCTTCGGCAGCGCGACGCGGTAATGCGCGATCCATTTCGTGCGGTCGTACTCGCTGAGGTGAGGGCCGTCGTATCGATAGGTTTCGTCGGGGACCGCGCCTCTGGTGTCCGAGAACACCGCGACGGTACTCGTATACACGCCGCGCGGAATTTCCAGCGCGCGCATCGTCGTCAGCACGTTGCGGGTGCCGTCGACATTGATTTGATCCGCGAGCGGCTCCTTGACGCCGACCTTGTACCAGGCGGCGACGTGAAACACGCCGTCGACGCCGGTCATCGGGGCCTTGAGCGTTTCGCGATCGGTGATGTCGCCGGGATGGATCTCCACGCCCAGGGCTTTGAGCATGGCGGCTTTGTCAGGCGATCGGACGAGCGCCGCCACCTTGTGGCCGCGCCCGACTAACTGCTTGACGATTTCCCCGCCGATGAAGCCTGTGGCGCCCGTCACGAAATACTTCGCCATTCCCCGCGCAAAGCTTACACCGACAGCGCAGTGAGCTCCCGTGCAGCGGCGCGAAGATCATGCAATCCGTCGATCAGATCCGCGATCAAATCGTCGGAATGCTCGATGCCGGGTGAGAGCCGGATCAACGTGTCGGCGAGACCGAGCGCGGCGCGACGCTCCGCCGGGATCGACGCGTGCGTCATGCGTGCCGGATGACAGATGAGTGACTTCACTCCGCCGAGGCTCTCGCCGAGCGCGAAGAACTTCCTGTTTGAAACAAACTGCGTGACGTCGTCGATCGAGCCATCGAGCTCGAACGACACCATGCCGCCGAAGCCGATCATCTGTTTCCTGGCGACATCGTGGCCGGGGTGCTGCGGCAGTCCCGGGTAATACACGCGCCTGACGCCGGGAGTCAACGCCAGCGCCTCGGCGATCCGTCCGGCATTCTCGGCGTGCCGCTGCACGCGCAACTCCAGCGTTTTCAGTCCACGTAATGTCAACCAGCAATCGAGAGGCGCGGGCACCGCGCCAATCGCATTCTGAAGAAACTTGATCGGCTCGAAGATCGCGGCATCGCGCGCCAGCGCGGCGCCCTGGATCAGATCGGAATGCCCGGCGAGGTACTTGGTCACGCTGTGGACGACGATGTCCGCGCCGAGCGAGAACGGCTGCTGGCACACCGGCGTCGCGAACGTGTTGTCGACGACGACGAGGGCGCCCTTCTCATGGGCGATGGTGGCGACCGCCTGGATGTCCGACACGATCAAGCGCGGGTTGGTGGGCGTCTCGAGCCAGACCAGCCGCGTTCGATCGGTGATCGCGGATCGCACCGCATCGAGATTCGCCGTATCGGCCGGCGTGATCGTGAGATCGAAACCCGCGAAGACGCGGTTCAACAATCGAAACGTGCCGCCGTAGACGTCGAGCGGCACGACGATCTCGTCGTGCGGCCTCAGATAGGCGTGCAACACCGCGTGTTCGGCGGCGAGCCCTGATGCGAAGACGGCGCAGTGCGTGACGCCTTCGAGATCCGCGAGGACCTCTTCGAGCCGCTGGCGCGTCGGGTTGTTGGTCCGCGAGTAGTCGAAGCCGAGATTGACGCCGGGGCTTTCCTGCTCGTACGTCGACGTCTGGTAGATCGGCGCGATCAACGCACCAGTCGAGGGATCGCTCGGCTGCGCGGAATGAATGGCTCGGGTCGCGAAATGCATGATCAAATCCTTCGGAATGCGGCCGCATCGATACGATGCGTGTTCGACAGTTTCTCGATCGCCGCGTCCACGTCGCGGCGGCCTTGCGGGCCGATGAAGAGCCATCGCGAATTGGTGCCGGCGTGATCTGCCACGCGCTCGACGGGCAGCCCAGTCGCGGCGACGATTGATGCGACGGCGCTGGAGGCCGGCAGCACTCCCGGGAACGTCACGCGCAGGAACCACGGCGTCGCCGGCGATGCGGGAAACACCGGCCTCAGCGATCCCTGCGGCCGCTCGTAGATCTTCCGTTCGTACGAGGTCGCCTGCACCGCATCGTCAAGGAGCGTGGCGGCTGTGACACCGGGGCCCGCGCCGGGGCCGCTAAAAAAGAGATTAGTGACGTGGCGGCCGTCGAGCCGGATGCCGTTCAGCGCCCCGCCCAGCGAGGCCAGCGGTTCGGTCGACGGCAGGAACGCGGGTCCGACGAAAGCGCGGACGCCCGTCGCATCGCGTTCGGCCGACACGACCGCTTTGATCGTGCCGCCGATCGATCGTGCCGCAGCGAGATCGTCGGCGGTCACGCCGCGAATGCCGCTGATGTCGAGCACCTCGCGCGACAGCCGTCCCCATCCAAAGAGCGACGTGAGCAGCAGCAGTTTGTCGGCGGCGTCGAGGCCGTCGAGATCGCGCGACGGATTGGGTTCCGCATACCCGAGCGCCTGCGCGGCGGCCAGCGCCTGATCGAACGACGTGCCGGATTCGGCGAGCGACGTCAGGAGGAAGTTGGAGGTGCCGTTGACGATGGCCAGGACGCGATCGACCGATGCGACCAGAGGGCGATCGGCGAGCATGCCGAGAAACGGCACGGCCGCCAGCGCGGTGGCTTCGTACCGAAACGCCGCGCCGTGCGCCGCCGCGATCGATTCGAGCTGCGCGCCGTGCCCGGCCACCAGCGCCTTGTTCGCGGTGACGACCGAGGTGCCGCGTCCCAGCAGGCGCGCGACCAGCGTGCGCGCCGGTTCGACGGTATCGAGCGCCTCGATGACGACGTCGTAGTTGCTGCGCAGAAAGGCGGACGGATTGGTCGTGATGCGCCCCGGCGACGGACAGTTGCGCGCCTTGGCGACGTCGCGGACCAGGGCCTGTTCGACGTGGAACCGGATGCCGGCATGCGCGGTGGCGGCGCGATCAGCAGCGAGACGCGCGACCGCCTGGCCGACCTGCCCGAGGCCGAGGATGCCGATGCGGATGGTTCGAATCGCCGTGCCGGCCTGCGGCTTTGGGGCGCGCACGCGCAACGGCCAGCTGGACGATGTGTCTGGTGAGGTTACGTGTTCCGAGTTACGGGTTGCGCGCGAACTGACGGTCTGCACGACGCGGCTCATCTCTCCCCGGCTAGGGGCGGGAGTTAGCACCACGGCCAGCGTCTCTGCCCGCCGAAGCCTCGGCGGGAGGGGCAGCCAGGTTGCTGTGGCATCGTCGGGCCCGGTCCCTCCGCCACTCTGGATAACACGTCCTGCGGCCGCCGGCGGCGGCCAAGACCGAATCAATGTATTTCGATTCACTGATTCGTGTCAAGGGCCGACTATTCCCGGGTTCGGTTCCGGGTTCCGGGTTCCGGGTTTGTGATAATCAGCACGCATGCATTGGCGGCTTGGTGCCTTCCTCCTGCTTCTCACGGCCACGCTCAACGCGGACACCTAT
>Ga0193741_1000106_pt1 | contig 20704 bp, 18 predicted proteins | sample L2s2metaG_FD_143059 | JGI IMG/M metagenome (GOLD analysis project Ga0193741, IMG submission 143059) | Soil microbial communities from a riparian zone of the East river system, Colorado, United States - L2s2 | ecosystem: Environmental > Terrestrial > Soil > Riparian zone | place: USA: East River...
CCCCTACGATAATTCTTCTTTAAACAAGAGGGCTGTCCGTAACCGAAGTGTTACCTAGCTGCGTTTTTGAGCCCTCAACAATTCTATTCAGGATTTCAATGGCTGCATGCTTATGTAGATATTCATTGTTATTTCCGCACCTATATGAGTATGTACACCTAGGGCAGCCGCTTTCACTTTCACATGGGCACTCCGATATGATCTTCAAGGCTCTATGTATTGCTTTATCAAATTTGTCATATAGTGCTCTGCTTGCACCATTTCCACCTATACTTCCATCGTAAATGAAAATCAAGCCTGAAGAACCAAGAGATATTCCACCTAGATCCTGTGATGCCCCGCCGGTTGCCAATGTACTTCCCTCTATTATGACATGCTCTGATGCATGGTAGCCACTCATTTCTGCATAATGTCCATCAGTGGCAGCAATCAAAATATCTTCTGGCTTCGGAGCCCTGAATACCAGTCCCTTTGTATCGTACTCAAATTCTATGGGACGCTCGAACCTTACTTTAGACCCCTGCATTCCTTCCTTGCCAATTTCGATGTTAGAGTATCCCACTATTTTCTCTTGAATTTTCAAGGAACAATACTTGACTTCTAAACCATACACTTGTTTTTGATCAAAAGTTTGTAATATAGTTGGCCATTCGTCTACTACCGCTCTAGTATAATATGGATAATCACTGGGTAAAGAAATAAGTTCAGCGTAAGGCGCGTGAGTTTCGTGCCTTATTGCACGACGTTCTGTGTGATTCTGGTCATCAAGATGCAGTTTGTAAACCTGATATCTCCTTCCAGACAGAAAGTATACAGCACCATCATGAAGTTAATTTGTAAACCTGATATCTCCTTCCAGACAGAAAGTATACAGCACCATCATGAAGTTCCTCTAGTGCTTGTGGCATTTGACGTTCTCCGATTATATGTCCAACATAGATTATGCTAACCGACGCCCCTATTCCTCTAATACTAAAGTTTCTGAGGACATCCAATGCCTTAACATAATTAGGTACGAATTTCCCATTCGACAATCGAAGCAGATCGTTTGAAATCAGCTTTTGAATACTATTCCACATGGGAGTTGATTCAGACATCAAAATAGGCCTATCACAGGCCATTGCAAGAACCTGGTATTCTTCAACGAATGAATTGGTCGGATCCGTATATACTACTTCCTGGTCCTCTATGTAATCATTGGGATGATGTTTATAGTATTGACTTATGGGATCGTTACCTAATGCAAGAAACGCATACCCATCTTGACCGCTTCTTGCTGCTCTTCCGAGTCTTTGGATTAGCCTATTAATAGGCACGGTGTCAGATATGATTACATCGATATCTCCTATGTCTATACCAAGCTCCAAAGTAGGGGTTGCAGAAATAGCCTTTAGATGGCCGCTCTTAAACAGATCCTCGACTGACTTACGCACTTGAGGAAGTAAACCGGCCCTATGAACCCTTACAGGTATATTCTGTTTAGACGAGTAGAATGCTAATAATTCTGCACCCAAATGTGATTTACTAAATGCAATTGTTTTCATTTGTCTTGCACTAGCTTGTTTTAATAAGTCAAGCATTAATGACCTCTGTGAATGAAGTGATGGGAACAATAGAACAAGGCTAATCTTACCCTTACGACCTCTACCTCGTACGACGTTCATTTTGCGCCCAAATAGTGATGTACAGAATTCATCTGCGTTTGGCAAGGTAGCGGACGCCGCTACTATCTGTAGATCTTTCTTATTATTGAAGCTCGTTATTCTCTGGAGCCGTTTTACGATGTGATGAATATTTGCTCCAAAGACTCCAGTATAATTGTGGGCTTCATCCACGACTAAATACCGGACTGTTCTTATTAGACGAGAAAACCTTGTTCTATTGAATAGATGGTAGTGAATTGTATCAAAATTCGTAATTACTATCTCAGGAATTAGCGTTGTTAGTATTCTGTCTTTTTCAATCTTGGTCGTATCGCCGTCAAATATACTAACATTTACCCCTAAGTGTTCTGCAAAGTCTTTCACCTTTGGTAATTGATCTCGTGCTAGGGCTTTAGTAGGGTATACAAATAAGGCTAATACTTTTCCCTTAATTCCAAATTTTGGCCTGAGAGATGAGAAATGGGAGATTTCTTCGGATATTTTTTGGATTATTGGGATACTGAAGGCCTCAGTTTTTCCTGAAGCTGTCGGTGCTACAATCACAACATCCTCTCCGCATAAAATCTGCATAAGTGAATCCTCTTGAAATTTGTAAAGTCTTTCAATTTTCTTAGACATTGCAGCTTCGATGATGCCCCGATCTACTGGTAGATCCGCTAGTTCGCCACCAACCTCTGGTTCAGGTTCGCTAAGAGTTCGACAGTCGACAACATAATCTTTTTTCGAATATAATATGGATTTGAGTAATTCGTTGTTACTTGCATTATTATACTCAAGCAGGGAATTTATCTCGGATGTTGGACGCAAAAGCTTCTCATGTTCCACCAAAGTTTCCACATCGTGGGTTTCACCAAGTTGGCCATTATCATATCTGTCCAAAAATTCTAAATATGCATCGTCATGGTTGGCCGCGAATGGTAGAATGCTGCAAATATTACACTGAATGCAGACAAACATCAACCGTCCATTATATAATCTGCTTAAATTCACAGAATTTGGGGAATTACAATTGGGACATCTATAAACAGACACACAAGAACAATGGAATGCCACGATATATCCTTTCAGATTAAAGAGTTGAAAAATATGCAGTCATCGAACCGAAAGACGGTATCATAATCCCATGAGCAACCATCTATAAGTAACTAATGGTTTCTAATTCGAAGATACCCATCCATGAGTTATTGGGGTTCACGATCCTTAAAAATCGTCAGAAGGAAGATCCAAATCGATGAAAATCAAAGTCACAGTTCTAGTTCTCAATCTATTCTTAGCCTGTCACTCTAAATTGATTACCATAACAACTTATAATTTAACATGAATTTATAGATTAGCTAGTCCATCCTGAAACTATAATTGAATTGTAATTCTTTCGAAAGTTTATAGGGCCCTAAAGTATAGAGGGTATACCATACAATTCAGCTTATTTTATCGCGCGACCGATATTTGGATGATCTCCTGACATCTAGAAAAAGGTAAGGTTAAAGCTTAGCGCGGGATATCATTGACCCAAATCTAATATGGGTATTGAAACATCATTTATTCACCTAATATTTGCATTGTTAAAACCCGCTCTCTTGGTTTTGTATCCATTTCTAACATTACAATTTGCTGCCATGTGCCCAGAATCAAGACACCATTCGAGAATGGAACTGTCAGACTGGGCCCAACTAGTGAGGCACGTACATGTGAATGACCGTTTCCGTCGTGCCAAGTCTCATCATGACGATATTGAATATCTTCAGGGGCGATTCTTGATAGCATTTTTGGAAAATCATGCCTTAAGCCTGGTTCGTACTCAATAGTAGTTATGGCTGCTGTAGATCCTGCTACAAAAACGTTACCTGCTACAAAAACGTTAATTATTCCATTATTCAACCCGCTCTCTCTTAATGCATCTGATGTTTGCTTTGTTACATCGATAATATCATTTTCCTTGCTCGATCTCAGTTGAACAACTTTTGTAACTACATTCATACATTTCAAGAACTCTCCATTTTATTTTTATATTGTGTGTACAAAGTTTCTCAAACCATATCTAAATTTCCTCAGTGTCCAAGGTTCAAATTTAACAAACCAATAAGAATAAACAATATTGTAATCGCGTTCACAAATTGAAACACAAAAGACCATTTTTTATATTGATATTTCATGTTAATGTATTAACTGTGTATGGTATTTGAGTACTTGAGAATTGAGATTTGTTTTCATAGAATTGTAGGTCTTAAAATAGGAAGAGACAAGAAATCTTTTCATTTTGTTGTAAAGTTTCCATTATATTGGGTTCAGTATTCATTTAATCATATACCCCATCTATTTCTCTGTTAAACCCATTCGTTCTAGCTATATGGGAGGGAATCGTCATATCGGGAAACACGCGGTAGATTAATGCACTGTGTGTTGAACTCGCTCAATTGGTCTTGTTCATAGGTTAATCCATAATAGGGTAGCTCTTGTCTATGGTTTCTATGTTCATTGACTCTATCACACCTGCAGTCGGGACTGGGATTGCGACCTTATGTAACTCATGGTCACCTGGTATATCCCTCAAATCGCATCTGTAGTAATCCAGTTTATCGGGGTCGTATTTCTGGACAATATCGATTTTCTCACCATTGTCTATTCTCTTCTGAACAACATTTCGGTGCACATAACTTGAGACATACAAATAGCCACGACGTCTTGCTTCCCTCAGGAACTCTAACCTAAGGATATGTCCGCCGTTTTCTCCCCAAAAGCCAGGCTTGATACTAATCCATTCCATATGAGCTGTATTGTATCTCCCAATATTCTCGTCGTGGGTACCGCTTCTTAACCTGTAGTTTTCCAATGGTCCACCTTTAACATATCCCATAATTTCGCCAGCTTTATAATGATCATCCTTGTTTACTCTCAGGGTAATTAGGATTGTGTCCTTTCGGTCAAGAGACTTCTCGGTCAAGAGACTTCCTAAACTTTTCTTCGTTTTTAATTCCTACAGGAGGTAGCAATTCCTTGTATAATTTAATCACAGACTCCTTCATTGGAGTAACATGGCCGATATCATTATTTTCGCTAGCTTTTTCAATTACGGGGATCAGGTTTATTCTGTTTTGTCTAATCAAGTTTCTCGTGATGATTTCCTTAGACCATGCTAGATTGAATGCGGCTACGTTTTCAAAATAGTTCTTCATACAGTCTTCCGGAACTCCATACATCACAGTTCCAAACATTTTCCTTTCTTCTTTTAGGATGCTAAAGTATTTGACAGATTCTTCGTTAATGCGCGAAGGGTGCCATCCAAGAGCATGAGCATTCATCCGAGCAAGTTCCATCGAATGTTCATGACCTCCAAGCGCGTAGCCGGCAATACGTTCAGAAACGGATAAAAACCATCCTAAGTTCTTGTAATGCTGTCGTGTTTCAATATCATATTCAGAAATTCCTGCACGCGTAAATATTTCCTCAATAATCTTCTCTGCGTGCGAAGCTATCTCCCCCTTAAAGGGATATGCAGTTCTATGTATTATTGCAATTACCTTATCGAGGTCTATGTCGATTTCGCTAATAAACCTTCTTATTTTCTCATCGTTTCTTACGAATAATTCGACAGCATCCTCATGTGGTTTATCAAATCGTTTTAATGGATCATAGTCATGGAATAAAGCCGCTACAAATAAGTACTTAATGTCTTCTTCACTAAATTTATTCCCTCTACCTTTTGCTTGTTCCTTCACATTATATCCGTTGGCTGCAAGCAAAGTGAAATAAGCAGCTTCCAACTCATGATCAATGTTGTGATAACCATAATAATCTGCTCCAAGTCCTTTTTTTGAGAATTCAGATACTGCGTGCCTCAATATTCTTTGAAGCCACTTATCTTGTAACCCCATTGTGCTGCCAAGACGAACAATCTTATTTTTTAAAACAGCCTCCTCTGCAAAACCGATGTTATAGCTTAGCCACCAAGGGAGCAATCTTATTCGTTGAAGAAACTCTGTCCAATTAGAGAACAGTTCAGTCAAAGGACCGATCTGGATATGCAAGGATATGCAACTCTGTGTTGCTACCGCCATCGTCTTCACTGTGGGTGGTATTATTTCCTCTAGCTCTGGACAAAAGCAGTTATAATCATAGTAGCTTATGTATATAAGAATATATAAGACAGGGTAAGTAAAGGGCACAAGATTAATTCAAATTTGAATATATTGCATCATTGCTAACAAAAAGACCGACATCACATCAAAAATATAGAATAGGTGAATGTAATGGATGGACCCCCGTAACAATACCTCATCCTTACTCAACCAGGATTTTTAATTAGGGAAATTAAGCAAAAGCTTTACTATTTAATTGTCTTGTAAGCTACTAATATTTGCGTTTTAATGGATTCGAATTCTTGAACATTTTTTATTGTATGGGTTATGACTGGTTGTGTTCTTCCTTTTCTGATTGAAACAATTAGATGATTAATTTCAGGTTTAATGTCCAAGAAGGTTCTAAAGGTCAAAGACTTGGCGTAAACTACCCTGTGAGGCCTGACTTCTTCAATAATATCATTACCGAATGATTCTACAAACTTACGGAGATCTAGTAATATTTTCTTTATTTCTTCTTCAACTCCGGCGAGATGGCTCTCGAAATCAAGTGATGGAGGCTTTTCAGAATAAAATCCAAACTCTAATCCAAACTCTTTCAATGGTTAGATATATGGTGCTGAATATTTAACTGTCTTCGTCCTAGCTCTTGTTTACAGCCATATCCCAAGTATATCTGTAACAAGGAAAGAGTTAAGAAGAGCAAATTGCTTTAGAATTACGAAAGTAAGATCGATCCTAATCCTCACTTGTATACTTTAAGAACGTAATAGAAATAAAGCAAGACAGAATTAAATTGTAAAGTTTGGTGAATATGCTAGATGGAATGCTACTTGGGCATATAGAGCATTTCCATTAATACACTATAAATAGTAGCTGCCTTTTGCTTATTACTTAAAGTTGATAAGTTATTGAAGGATCATTCTCAAAGAAAGGAAAAGATTGAGGGTTCTTCTGACGAATCTCCAAAGAGAGGTCGAATAATAACAGGAAAGGAGCTTGATGAGTTGGAAGAATTGAACATTAAACTAGAAACCTTAGTAGGACTACTATCAGAGAAGGGGATTATTTCTAAAAGAGAATTTGCCAATAATGTAGTGATGCGGCTCCACGAAATGTCAAAGGCAAAGGGCTTCGAGGAACTTGATGAAGAAATTTAAACAGAAAATTATAGTAAATAGCTATTTAGGGAACCGGTTTGAAAGCTCATATCTAGCAATATCTGACAATCGCAGAATTCCCTCACAAAAAATTTCTTAGCCTTGATGAATGTTTTACCCACCACATACTATTATTTGGAAACGTTTTTCTAAGAAATTGTCATTGTTCACCGAACTCGTAGGAAGAAATTTGCAGAAACTGGTCTGTATAAACTTGTTGTCACATTTGGATTTTCTTTACAGTTATATATTCATATGATGAGTACTAAATCATCGCACTGTGATTCCTTCTGGTCGTCACATTTGATTTCTCTTGTTCCCGAAATCCTATGTAATACTGAAGGGCTGCTGTCACAGTGCGATATATTACAAGATAAGATCTAAATTATTTTAGTTCTATACTAGGTAGAAGAACCAAGTACAAGCTGGAATAGAAATTGCTCCCCCTATAATATCTCTATTCACCTCTCCTATCGCATAATCATCATGTATAACTACAATGTCATCTGAGTGTTGGCTTTCATAGTTTGTAGTATTAAATATATGGATATGCTCCATGCTTGGTTACAGGATTTGAACATGTATATTTCTGGTCCCGGTACGAAACCCTAGAAATCTCTAAAAGATGTTTTCATCAAATCCCTTTATTCCTTTACTATTCGAAGAATTTTAAAGCAAGCCTAAATGCTTCGACTACGTCATTGTATTATTTTTTTCATTATCTATTTTTTTAACTATTGGTAATGCAGTTCTAGTGCTGTAATATTTCAGTCTGTAAAAATATAACATTGGGATACACCAATTGTAACGTAGGATTTAGATTTGAAATATTTATTATAGTCGATCATAAAATAAGAAGATGTTGCCATGCAGAAATATAATATACACACTGCTATCGAGAAAAATGTAAACAGCAACTATTTCACTGGAAGAGTGACCATCAGAGAGGTATTAGCTGAAGAAAATTCAACCGAACAGGAAATGTATCATGTTACATTCCATAACGGTGCATTGACCACATTGCACTTTCATGAATCTGATCAAATCTTAATTGCAACCTATGGGAAAGGCGTAATTGGTCTAATGAAGGGTGGTAATGTGTTAAGTTCTGAAGTAGATATGGATAGTATTACATTTCTCAATGAAGGGGATACAGTATGTATACCTGCTAATATAATACATTTCCATGGAGCATTAGTTGGAGAAGAACTATCACATATAGCTATAATGAAAAGGCATAGATCAGATAGGGGTGAAAAAGATATTTTCAAACGATCAGCTACCAAGTGGGAATATGATCTATTACAGCAAGAGAATCCCAATGAAATGGAAACTACTGAAAAATTCGTAATTACTGCACAGAGAGAGATTAGAGACAGGATTCAGGTGGCCATTTCAAAGAAACTTACAAGATAAGATTAGGCCATGTATCATGATAAACAGTAAGAATATCGGGGGAAACCGTCGAAACTTATTGTTGGGTAACAAGATCTATTTTCTAACCGGAAAAATGCTGCTCTGTATAAATGAGCAATTGTTAGAAGGAGAAAAATGATGAGAAAATTTATTTTACGAATAATCTACTGAAAGATCAGAGATTACTGAAAAATAATTTACATCTTAGATTGAAATTATTTTCTACTAATGCTATCTTTTCTCCTCTAAAAAGAAGCACTGAAACCAACCACTTGCATGTTTTGCCGCTTCTTCTAAAGCTCCTGGCTCTTCAAATAAATGGGTAGCTTTAGGAATCGTTATAAGCTTTTTCTTTTTTTCTATCCTCGTAAGCTGCTTCAACGTTTTTTCATTTAAATCAATAACTTGTTTATCATTTCCTCCTACGATCAATAGGGTTGGAACCTCAACACGAACTAGAATATCTGAGGTAGCTAAATCTGGCCTACCCCCACGTGATACAACAGCATACACTAGATCTGCTCTTTCAACTGCCGCTACCAAAGCTGCCGCAGCTCCAGTACTTGCACCAAAGTATCCTACCTTTAATTTTGAAAGTTCAGTACGTTGTGATATCCAATCAGTTGCACCTATAAGTCGCCTTGAAAGTAGATTAATGTCAAATCTGTGTTCTCTGGTAATATTATCTATCTTCTCTTCCTCAGGTGTAAGAAGGTCAATTAATAAAGTAGCAATACCACCTTCATTTAATACCTGAGCAACATACTTATTTCTGGGACTATGGCGGCCACTTCCACTTCCATGGGCGAATATAACAATCCCTTTCGGTTCTGTTGGTAGAGCCAAACTACCTTCAATTATATTACGAACGTCTATCGGGATTCTTACGATTTCGTTCCTATCATTATAATAAGATTTATGGAGTTCGGAGGCCATGAATATTCATAGCTTCATTAGTATTTAGTATTAATTGATTATTTGTATCTGGACCCTCATTTTGTAGCTTTAAGTATTTCATCATTTACATTATTCGTTGAAAATAACAGTACTATTGATTCTTACTTTTAGATTCAGTTGCTCCTTTTTCATCTTGTATTTTGTCCCTCTTTTAGAATTACAATGTTTCATTGAATATAATCCAAGTTGGAACTATTTGTAATTAGTAAAAAATTTTGGATTTGGTTCTTGGTTCATGCAATTGGAACATCTATTTCTCTATAGCAAATTGACATTTTGCTTGTGCGTCCTAATTACAAACGAGCTCGCATTTGACACATTGAATAAACCGTAGAAACTAATACGATCATCTTTTAGTACGATATTAGTAATGAGAAAATCGATAATGAATATGGAACGCTAGATTCTCTAAAGCCCAAGCAATGATAGGCAGAAGACTAATTGTCCTAAATTCAGTTCAACCAATATAGTTGATTCTATATTGAAAAGAAATATGATAGCTAGTTATCTGTTATATAGCTGAATTACGCATGAAGATGATATGAAGACAACCAACAGATCCTCAGAGGCTATAAGAAATTGGGTGCCTCTGGCTGCTGTCGCAGCCGGAATAGTGTTTGTAATAGCATTTGTATTAGGTCTACCTCCTGATAGAACTATCGTTGCTTCAGCACTGGCAGCTATTATGGTTTTTAGTGGGTTCTTCTTCCGATCATTTGGTAAAGACAGTGATACTTATAGAAAAAAATCCGATTCCGTTTAGCATGAATCATCGGATCCAGTGAGCGTATGCAATATGAAACCATCTATCCATCCGGGCAATAATCAGAGATAATCTTAGATGGGAACAAAAAGTACAGATTACCCAGAACATGTAGGCAATTCATTTCAGCTTAACTTCTAGCCGGATCTGGGGCATACGTCGGTACAATAGTGATTCTATGACTGATCTAATATGGTGTTCGCGTTTCTGCAAACAAAATTATATTGAAGCAAGAAGGAAGGTTTGATCCCGATAATGAAGGTAGATGAGGAGATAAACTAAATGAAAAAGCAAATTAGAACAAATCATGCAAGAAACAAATTCGAAGGAAAGATTGTATTAGTAACGGGTGCTTCTTCTGGGATAGGGAGGCAGGTCTCTCTTGATTTTTCAGGGAATGGAGCTCAGAGTATTATACTCGTCGCTCGTTCACGATCAAAATTAGAAGACCTAGAAAAAACAATAAGTAGAAAATTCAACATTAAGACAATCATCTATCCATGCGATGTATCAAAAAAGTCTGAAGTTGAACAGATGGGAAGGGAAATTTTGGATAAGTGTGGTCATGTTGATGTCTTGGTAAATAACGCTGGATTTGGGTTATATGGAAAGGTGCAACACCAAAGTATCGAGCAGATAGAATCAGTTACTTTTACAAATTACTTGGGGGTGGTCTATTGTACTAAGGTATTTTTAGATTCCATGATTGCAAGAAAATCAGGACATATTGTGAATCTTGCTTCGGTAGCTGCGAGTTTTGGAGTAGCCGGTTTATCGGCATATTGCGCTTCGAAATATGCAGTATTAGGGTTTTCTGAGTCTTTGTCTCAAGAATTGCATGGAACCGGTGTAGGGTTAACGGTAGTTAGTCCCATGGGTGTAAAGACAAACTTCTTTAATAATAGTTCATTTGGTGGGAGAATTCCATATTACAATGGATTTATGCTTAAAACAAATACTGTCTCAAACGCCGTTCTTGCCGCAGCGAATTCTCATCGTCTCGAGATAATTGTTCCATTCTATATGAGGGCTGGAGTCTGGTTAAAGCATACAATCCCTTTTCTTATCAATCCCATGATTGGTTTTATCTTTAGAAGGGAATTATCGAGATCAAGAACGGGGGAAAATGTTGCTAGATAATTATCAGTATCGTGAATTGTAGGCAATTCAATTATTACTGAATCCAAATAAATGCAATGCATAGCTTTCTCATGTATGTAAACCTTGTGTATGTCTTGTGTCCGAGTCTAAATGCACACTGATGTAAATACTACCAAATCTGAGTCAATTGTATCCCCCACTTGATAGACACTTCATTCATTTTTCTTATTTTCTTTTTTCAACGTGTCCAATATCGCAGCTTTTGAATCCTCCATTTCTAGGTTTTCCGTTAAATATCTGGCAAAATCGCTTGTGGAAATTATGCCAAGTGGTTTGCTTATATCCTCATCTTCAGCAACTAGCAGATGTCGAACACCATTCTGAGTCATTATGTCAGCAGCAACTTCAACAGGTGACAGGGCGTCTATTGTGACTATGGGGGATGACATTATGTGTTCGAGTTTAACAGTCTTGCTTCTTGCATCATGAACGCATACTCTAGTCACTAAATCTCTTTCGGTTACTATACCTACCGCTTTATTATTCTCGTCAATAACTACGAGCGAGCTTGTATTATTTTCATTCATTTTTATTGCAGCCTCCTGCGCTGAATTCGACGCTGCAATAGTAACTAATTTTTCCGTCATGATTTTACCTATTGAGGATGTCAATTTGTGTTATCAGAGGTAGAAAACTGTCCTTATTATCGTTATCTAACAGGTCAAGCAAAACACATACAATGGTATCCCTGTTAGTATAATGAAATTCTATTTACAAGGTCCTTATTTATGATAAAATGATCTGCGATTACATTCCTTACAGCTATCCTCAATCTTGTCTTCTAGCATAGGTTAAAAGCAATAACCCAACTAGAATATAGTCTGATTAAACAATGAAACGGGTCGGGTAGCCTGAATGAAGCGATTTGGACGAACGCTGAAATATTAAAAGATAATTCTGAAAAGCTCTTGTTTGATTCTCTCTCTTAATCAAATACTAAGCCAGATAAATGAAGTAATATAGATAAAATATCGGAGTTGTAAGTTATTATTGATAGTAGACAAAAAAGAGAAGATAGAACATATGCAAATTAAGTCTTCATCTAACGAGCCGGGATCCTTAATTTATCAAGTGATAATATGAATGGTAGAATATCCATCTCTGTGTATGGGGAAACCATGTTACTACCAGCTATTCCCGATATCATTAGAGAATTTAATATCTCGTACAATACTTCGGCATGGATACTTACTTCGTATCTAATAGCTGGAGCAGTTATGACACCAATTGGGGGGAAGTTATCCGATATCTATGGACGGAAAAAGATTGTTGTTATAATAATGATAATATATATTGTCGGAATCTCAATAGGGGGACTATCACCGGATATAACTTTCTTAGTATTTTCAAGAATCATTCAAGGGGTTGGTATTGCCATGTTTCCAATAGCCTTTGGAATCGTAAGAGATCAGTTCCCCCCAGAAAAACTGGCGATAGGCGTGGGAACCTTCAGCGCTATGTTCGCAGCTGGGTCCGTAGTAGGACTGGCTGTCGGAGGAACCATAATTCAAAGCTTCGGTTGGCGGGCCACTTTTTTTTCAATAATACCTATCTCTGTCATTCTCTGGGTCATAATTAACAAATTCATTAATGATGCTCAATATCAGACCTTAGGGCATATCGATCCAGCAAAGAGTGACGACAAACCTAGTGCCTTAGATGTGAAAGAATACATATCTAAGTCGACTTACGTAGATTCTAATGACCATGATAATGCCCCTCGAAACAGAAACAATAAGGGCAAGACAAGAGTCGTTACCAAAAAGGGAATAAAGGCTATTGATATAAAAGGTGCAATAGCTCTTGCTGTTACAATAACCTCGTTTCTAATAGTTCTTTCTTATATGGAGACGACTTTAAATGATAATAGTAATATTGAAAATGACCAAATTGGGAAGAATGGTAATACTCCAGCCTACAATAACGCGCAAATTGTCGTCGTCCTTATGAGCGTGGGTTCTATCTCATTGGTGATATTTATAATCATAGAAAGAAGAGAAAAGTCACCACTAATAGATTTCAAATTGATAGCGAATAAAATGATTCTTACTCCCAACTTATTGTTAATGATAAGTTTTCTTTCGATGTTCACCGTATATCAAACTATACCTTTTTTGGTAAGAAGTCCTGTTTCAGCTGGAGGATTTGGCGGCGATCCCATCGCTACCGCAAATATTCAGATCCCATTTATGATTATGTTCCTAGTTTTCGCTCCCTTTTCAGGTTTTATTATATCAAAGCTCGGAAGAATAAAGCCTACGCTCATCGGCAGCCTGATCTCCCATTTATGATTATGTTCCTTGTTTTTGCTCCCTTTTCAGGTTTTATTATATCAAAGCTCGGAAGAATAAGGCCTACGCTCATCGGCAGCCTGATCGCCGCCATAGGGTTCTTCGGTCTATTCTTTTTTCATTATAGCCCCCCATTAGTTGCAGGAACACTTGCCATAATTGCAACTGGATTATCACTGATACAGGTAGGTGCCTTTAACATCGTTCTAGAATCAACACCCCGACATCTAAGTGGGACCTCATTAGGAACAACTGTTCTCCTTAATCTTATTGGAGGAGCCATAGGTCCAGCAATTGCGGGAATAATCATGCAAATGAATCAAATTTCAGTCATTGGAACTAGTGGGAATATTGGGACATTTCCCTCTCCTCAATCCTACTATTTGATATTTCTTATCACCGCATTACTTTCGTTAGTATCTGTCACACTAGTACTAATTATGAAAAGAAACAGCACCACACAGACCATTGCAGGAAAGATCTGGAAGTAAGAATACTCGAAGGTTTTGTACTAGGATCAGCTGATATCAGGAGAGTAAAGCATCCTGAGGGGACAAACTATGTTATAACCTAATTTGGTAGTTGAGTTCAATGTAGCTTGAGTCTTGAACTTACGTCTTAAAATTTAGTCGAGTGGACCAATCCTCGTCGTTGGTAGTCTGGTCAGACGCAATTTGACTTGGTAGAATATTTCTAATTCAGATACTATTCATTCTTATTCTCTGATTCCTGATTTTTAGCCCATTGTTCATACATCTTTATTAACTCATCTATATCTTTCTCTCTTTCTGAATATGTAAATATCACTCCGAACTTTCGGTCTTTGTTATCATGTCCTCTAGCAAAATATCCCCAGAATATGTCTGGGAGCCGATTAAAATTCTGTTTATTCCGGGAAACGTCAACCAAATGATTTGCAATAGTTTTTAGTACTGTGACAGCATCATCAGGTTCTATCATTCTATATCATATTTCCTCCCACCCTTGCACAGTATAAATTTATTCGAATATTGTATATCGAGTAGAGACGAATTAGCCCCTGAGCATGAGCAATTCTGTCATACATTCCATACCAACATAATTCATTAACCATTATTCTAGAAGAATAAATTTTGAGAGATTAGTGAAATACTTACTTAAATTTTTATCATTGATTAGTTTCAGAATGATGTTGGTCTGGCCAACCATTATGGTGCAAAAATCAATTATGAAAAGCGTTCCAAGCATAATAGCAAGAAGCTTTTCGTAAGTAATAATAGAATGAATCGAAACCAAGACTGTTCCTCATACTGAGATCATATTAATATCAGTCATGTTCTCTGTTTTGATAGATATGCTGAGTCTGATCTTCCTTAGTTATTAATTTCACACGCTTCAATTGATTAAATTTTCTTGATATAATATGATAGTACGAAGTGAAAAAATTTAATGTATCTATTGATCAGATTCTAAAGACTATCATCTAACGCAGCAAGACACTGCAACATCATCTCACGATTTTTTCTTTCTTTTACTATCCAGGAAATGAATTTATCTATAGTAAATACATATTGAGCATCAAAGCTGGTCGGAAGAAACCCTCCACGTGTGAATATCTGCACGGTAATATGTTTTTGATTGTGAAGTACAATTTCTTCCGTTGCAGAATCTTCATTCTCCTCTATTATGCCAGAGTATAATGCCAGCGGTCTATTTTGAATACCTACGATAGTCGCAGCTTTTTTAAGCTTGTTTTTAAAATGTTCAATTAGCCAATCATCGACAATGCTTTCTTTGAAATCCCTTTCATTAATGGAAATTAATTTATTTCGTTCATTCCCCTCTTCCTTATCACTAGGGCCGGTCCGTTTGAATTTGTGAGTCAAGTAGCAATAAATTTGCATCAACTTGCCACTTATAGCCATATGACAAAATTTATTGGTCTTCTACTAAATTTGCCTAAACAATCATTTGTTTTATTATCCTTCTAAATATTTAACCCTGCTATATGCCAGATTTATCTCACATATGACCCACTCAATATGTTATTGAATAAAGAAAATTTACCATTTTGTAAAATTATACACTACCTTAAAACCGATCCAACCATACAGAAAAGTAAGCCAATGAGTGACAGACATGGTAGCAAAAATTTACTATAGATAGATTTTGACAATTTTTTGTCTGCTAGATTCCTAATCCAAATGTATGTCGTTCAGTTCCCAATGGAATACCGTAATTAATTCCAGAAGTTCAACTTAAATACGGTTTTAATATTATCGGATCATGTGACGGAGGGAAATCTTCCACAATCTGGAAATCCAACCGAATTGGGAAGATTGTCACAACCTTCTATTCTACTTGCCGGGCCAATACTTCGTAGGATAGATACTAGCCAAGTGTGTATATGGATAGCGTGTAGCAGACCTGTAACCGTAAGAGCAAAGGTCTTCCGAATTACAGATATATGCAATATCGAAAGTACTAAGTATACGTTAGATGGTAAAGACACCAACATCATTGGAGTAGGAACTGACGAGTCAATTAAGCTGGGAGAACATCTCCATATAGGACTTGTAACCGCACGTCCAATTGTAACGGGTATGGACAGCGAAGCATTTCAGGGGACAAAATCCACATTTCCCACAGACGAATTACTAGCGTACGATTTAGAAATAGCCTATGATCTAGACGACCTCAGGCGAAAAGAAAGTAAATGTCTAAAAGAGCTTGGTCTGTTGGATGGAAAGAATACAATAGTATATGGGAACCACAAACAATCTGGCAGAACCGAGGAAATCTTGCTGCCGACTTTCTTCATAAGAGGAAAAAGTAGCAGTCCCCTAAATCTGTTGTACGGGTCTTGCCGTAAACTACATGGCAAAGGCGAAGATTGTCTAATGATAGCAGATGATATGATTCGTAACTCGCTTACAGATTTGGCTAAACGACCTAGTGCTCTTTTTTTAATCGGGGACCAAATATATGCTGACGATGTTGCGGATGATCTAATAAACTATCTCACTCGTTTTGGTATGAAACTGGTAGGGTATGAAGAACCGATAAATGGTTTAGATAGAAAATTAACTGATATTCCCGTAGGAGGAAGGCAAGAGCTAGTTAGAAAGCTTGCGAAATTTACTTCTGAAAATGCGGGGAACCATTTACTCAGTTTCGGAGAATTTGCGGCTATGTATCTTATTGCATGGAATGGGGAGAACTGGCCTGAATTTTGTCACGCTAATATTGGAGAGTCTGATGTTCAAAAAGATCAAAAAAAGATTCAGATCGAAACAGAACAATTAGAGCGAGCGCGTGAGGCGATGCCAAAAATCCGCAGAATCCTTGCAAATGTGCCGACCTATATGATATGCGATGATCATGAGATTACTGATGATTGGAACATCACCAAGGAATGGGTTGAGAACGTAAAGGCCAGTAGTTGCGGAATGCAAGTCGTCGCCAATGGTCTCGCCGCGTATTGGGCGTTTCAAGCATGGGGAAATAATCCTAATCTGTTTGATCAGAATTTTGTTGACGTTGTCAGTGGATATTTATGCAAATCTGGCAATGTTACAATAAATGAAAAAAATGTTTTTCAGAATTATCTTTGGAATTTCCACGGATGGACATTCGACGCTCCTACTATTCCACTGACGTTGTTTTTGGATTGCCGAACTCAGAGACAATTCGATAGTTTCCAAGGTCCCCCTCGTCTAATCAATGACGAAGGATTACAATCAATCTTAAATCTCATGCAACGAATAGGCTATAGGCGAGGTGAGCCACTCATTATTGTCTCCCCGACCCCTGTTTTTGGTTTCGACTTGGCAGAGGATTTACAACGATACTTGGCAAGTAAATCTAATATTTATAAATGGGATTTGGAGACTTGGTCTGCCAACGAAAGGGGATTTGTACGCCTTCTTTCTTTTCTTGGTCGAGATTTGGGAGCTCGTCACTACATTTGTTTGTCAGGGGACGTACATTACGGATTTACAATAAGTGCCACTTTTACCCCTTTGGACAAAGTGGATAGGTTTGAAAAAAATGGAGAGAAAAAGGATTTTGAGCACCAAACAACCAATGTAATCCAGCTAAACAGCAGCGCCTTGAAAACTACTAGTCTTGGTAAGGAGTTTCTTCTTAACGAAGTTATAGGCGATTTTCGTCAATTATTTGTACCGACCCAAACAGTGAGAGTAGGCTGGAATGATATGTCGTTCAAGGCTAAAAAACTACGAAAGGAGGATAAAGATTTTCTATCATTTATAAATCATAAGGAGAAAGGTTCATGGTCAACCGGCGAGTCCAAAGTAGTGAAAGGGGAAGCTACCCCATTTATAGCTCCTGATTGGATAGAATCCAGATCCATACATAAAGGATGTTTTAAGAATAAACGTTGCATATCGAGGAGAGCTGGCCTAATTCATAGGTTAGGTTGTTTATTCAAACCATGTCTTCCTAAGGTTGTGATAGCGGAAAATAATATAGGACTTGTCAGCATTTCTGGGAGTCTGGACAAAATTCTCAGTCATACATTGCATGTTCACAAGAAGAGTAAAGAAACTACTGAGGTTTGGGAAACCATTGCAGAATTGGGTGGGTACCAGGATTAGAAGTCCATCGGCTTTCGATAACTTTAGGACCGAGTACGAAGCTACCTAATCATGACAAAACACCATTAACAGAAGCATTAAAAAGGAATTTTAGTTCAAAATACTTCCCAGTCAAAAGGGAGAAAGCAGACATGTAGAATTGAAGAATAATTTCTCTAATGCCGCAGATATCCCCACTGAGCGCGACAAAGAAAGATATCATCCGTCTGCCAAGTCAATATATGAAGGATTGAGGGTTGGTTTAGTATAAAATGATGCCAGTCCTTTGCCGCATGGCATGTATTGTTCCCATTGGATCATTTCCGTATGAGATAGCTGCTTTTCAGATGGCAAGGTATTAAGTGAAATATCACGCATTAATATATGGCATAGGGTAACCGACTAAACTTATGAAAGAGGCGTCACCTTTATTTATTTCTCTTATTTCTGCTACCGACAACATATCTCTTTACCTCATCTAATCTCTCCATCGAGACATTGTTATCTTGAAGGTCTGAATAAGCTGAATCATTTCTAACTTTATCTACAAATGAAAGCACTTCGTCGTTTGTAACACCATGCTTAATGTCGTAATCAATATTTCTGCAAACGTTCGCAATGTTGTTATATTTCTTGTATTGCTTTCTCTGCCACGATGAAGCGTTTTCCGATAATTCTGTGACGAACTTTACAATTGTTTTTTGCATATGTTCAATATGCCATTCTCTCATGGGAAAACTATTATTCTGTGTCAAAAATGCAATAAAAATACCACTTTACACACATATAATCCAAGTGACAAAACGTATTTACTCATTTACTTACTTGCAATCGGACAAAGTTAAGGATATTATTTGAAAGAGAGTTAATTAATTTTTCTTCTCCTTCGGGTTCATCTTTTGGCGGGTCAAAATTATGGACCAGCTGTTATGCCTAAAAGGATTATGACTAATCTTGTTTTTTAAGTTCTCCATTTTCCAATGTTATCGTATTTATCGTTTCGCATCTTTCGCACTTAGCTCTGAGTCGATTCATGCGCATAATATGTTAGTCTCATATTTATCCAAAAAATATGAAAATTCTGTAAATAGATTCGGACATTACGTTGGTCGAAGACCAGAGAGCAGTATGCTCAAATGTCTCAGGATGACGTTTCGTTGTCACGTAACGGGTAGTAAAAGGTTGAAAAGTACATTGGTAAACTAAAATTAGGTCTTATTCCAACCCCGTACGTTCAAAGCTAGATTTTTGCATCTGCTAATTTGCCAAAAAATCTCTTTATCTCCTGTTTATAGAGATACCAGATTATTACTCCACTGATAATTATGGGTATTATGGAAAGAATATTACCCCCTACTAATGAAACAATTCCTACTACTATACTGATGTAATGATGTAAGATAGAATTAAAGTAATAGACCAAGCCCATCCCTTGCCTTTCATCAGACCATAGCTTACCACAAGATATCCTATTCCTATGGCGATAAGAATCGAGCCTGTTGCGATTAGTATGGCGCCGAATTCAGGAAAGAATGCAGCAAAAGCCAGAGGTCCAATTCCGAATACGATGTTAGCTATGCCAACTATGATTGCCAGTATTGCAATTATTGTAACACCAAGTGGCCGAAATTTCGCTGGACTGTTTCCCGTATTATTTCAATATTTGATTAATAATTTTTGATTTAATTCAATTGGCCAAACTATTTTCATAACGCAATCAATTGTTCTGAACCTCGTTTAAAATTTCATTTTGCTTGAACCGACTCCGGCTTATAACGCAATGCCATAATGCCAGGTATAATTAGAAAAATATTTTCTATTACTCCAAGTATTATCAATACTATTCCTACTGATTTACTATGTTTAGGATTGAACAAAGATATTATTATGCCTATGAATGATATGGCTGCTACCCACAATTCGAGTACTACTGTAGGGCCCCATCATCAATAACGACATTTGCTAAAAAAAATGACAAATTTGTCAATCAACAAACACTGAAATATCGAGATAATCTAACAAACCTTGTGGTAAAAATTGTTGAAATGGATGAAAATGTGACATTAAAAGCACAACTGGAAGAAGATGTAGGTTCAGTTATTCTGCTAAACAAATTTACCGTAAAAACTGAAGATGTCGATCAGTTTTTGAAGGTTTTTGCCACTACAACAGAGATGTTTAAACGGCAACCGGGATTTATCTCGGCTCAGTTGCACCGAGGTATTGGTGGTAGTAGTACTTTCTTCAACTATGTTGTTTGGGAGTCTGCAGAACACTTCAAACAGGCTTTTAGTAGGCCAGAATTTCGATCAAGCATGGCCGAGCTCCTCCTCGATACAATAATGTCTCCGCATCTGTTCAAAAAAGTTGCAATTCCAGGGATCTGTGTAGATTAAATCTAAACTTTGTGATAAAAATTCGATTTGACAGATGTAAGATTCAACTCACATACTTTGCTTAGCCTCAGAATGTTGCCTTCGAGTGTATCCTCGTACAATAAGGTTTTTTATTATATACCGATATGACTCCATGTATGATGACCTTATCCTACTCTTTTCATTCTTGAGCCACAATTAGGACATGCGATTTCTCTATGTTCCTTTCCACAGCCCATACAATAGTACTTCAGCGGCCTATAT
>Ga0193741_1000107_pt1 | contig 20684 bp, 18 predicted proteins | sample L2s2metaG_FD_143059 | JGI IMG/M metagenome (GOLD analysis project Ga0193741, IMG submission 143059) | Soil microbial communities from a riparian zone of the East river system, Colorado, United States - L2s2 | ecosystem: Environmental > Terrestrial > Soil > Riparian zone | place: USA: East River...
AAAATTAAATATAAAAAAGAAGCATGGAACCGGGGCTGGATCTAAGAAAGGTCGTAAAACAGCAAGAACAGGAAAAAAAGAGTTATACGTAAAAAAAATAAGAGCAATGAGGTACCATTTGAAAGTATTAAAAGATAGAAACGATGTTAACCGTGAAATATATTGGTCTTTGTATAAAAAAATTAATGGTGGTCAAATTCGCTCCTTAACTCACTTAAGATCTACTGTAAAAGATTGGAAATCACAATAAGGATTTCCAAAGATCCTATAATTTTAATCAATTAAAATCGTTTATGATTGAACTGGACCTATTGATTAGTTTTTCTCTTAAGCTAATAACCTGGGACCTCTTTTCTCCATCCAAGTTATTTTGAAGTAATACATTTAATCCTTCCACTATATATTTTATATTGGGTAAAGTAAGAATATCTCGATCATCACGATCATCTTGATGATTTTCTTCCCAATTACTCATACTTTAGGTTGTTTTGTGTTAATGTTAAATGTTTTGGATTTCAATTTGATAAATTAATTGATGTAATTACTAAAATATTACGTTTTAGACTATTTGATCATATGTTATTTACCTTAATTACTTCGGAAAGAGATCCAGCTAGTAAAACAATGATAAAATATTTACAAGAAGACAAAAAATTCAAAGAAATAAAAAATTTCTATTTAACTTCTTCTTTATACCATAATATTTCAATGTTTATATCTCCTGACCAATTACTATTTTCTGATAGTATAGATGCTCAATGCAAAGAAACCGATGTATTAATTTTTCTTTCTAGACATCAATCAAAAAGTAAGATCCCGTCTTTGACTTGTCATTTTCCAGGAAATTATTTTACGAATTCTTATGGCGGAAATAAATGTGAGTTAGGAATTGCATATCCCTCATTGCAAAAGAATTATCTTTTAAAAATATTCGAATTAAGAGAAAAGGTTCCTTTGTGTGATATAACTATAGAAACTACACATCACGGTCCAACTAGTATAAAAAAACCTGTTATGTTTGTTGAAATAGGTTCCTCTGAGGACCAATGGAGTAATATTGAGAATGCATCTTTCGTATGTGATTCTTTATTAGATACATTAACAACAAAAATTTGTCCTGCAAAAGATATTGCAATAGGATTAGGAGGAAATCATTATGGTTCCAAATTCAACAAACTAATATTAAATACTGAATATGGGATAGGTCACATAGCAAATAAATACAATTTATTTAATATTAATAAAGATATGCTAAACCAAATGATTTCAAAATGTTTTGAAAAAGTTACCCATATAATAATTGACCAAAAGGGGTTGGGTAATGAAAAAGAAAGAATAATGAATCTATTGAAGGATATTGAATTAGAAGTAATTAAAATATAAATTCCTCATAATTGTACGATTAAATACTTTTATGTATTGTTATTGATGAAATTTCATTATATTTCTAAAAGTAGTATTATTTTCTTATTATAAAAGGATAAAAGCATATTAATAAGATCAAATATAAAAGACAAAGATAAGAAAAAAGAGATATGTGTCCTTTAGAAAATGAAGGTACATTCACATACATACAATGCTCTATCATCAACTTTATGAGAAGAGAGGAAGGATTCATTAGGAGTATTCTTATAAAGTATAAAATTATATGAAAGTTAGATCTTAGATTCAATAATTCTTTTGAATTATTCATTAAAGAAAAGTTTCTTCTCCTTAATTTACTATTTATATTTATTAAACCTGATAGTATCAAACACTTAGAAGTTTTATTGAGTGTTACTAAACAACTCACGACTAATAAAGGCTTTTTTAGCTTTGTTTTTATATTCTAATTCTATATAGATATTATTGAAAAAATTCGCAGAAAAACCGCCAATGATTATAATATCTGGTTCTTGTTTGAATTTTGATAAAGAAAGAAAGAAAATAGTTGAATTCATAGAATATTTGCAATTTTCGATTCGCTCAAAAGTTAATTGTGAAGTCTCATCTAATGGTGCTGCTTTAGGATGGGATTTCTTCAATATCTATTTTGACCTTTCTCTTATAGAAAAATTGATAGAAAATTTTCCAGAAATTTCCAAAGAAGAAGGAATAACTCTTGAACAGCAATTCGTTTTATGGCTTACAAAGCAATTTAAAAGACGAAATTTGAACTATCATCTTAAGCTAAGTGACACTCCCTATGAAAATACAAAAGGGTTTAGATTAGATCCAAACAATTATCGTGACGATAGCCTGTTGGAAGATTTAAGATAAATTATTCTTTCAAATACCATTTTATCCATCTATTATTGGTTTCTCTTAATGGGTATGCTTGTAATTAGACTTTGAAACGTAATTTAATACCTTTTTATAGGAATGAATGTGAGTTTAAAATGTTTAATTGATAACTATTAATACAAGGCTATAAATTTTTTATATACTTATGACTCTATTACAAAAACCTCAGTTAGGCTGTTGGGATTTATCAGAATTAGTAGATGGGGAAAAAAATAATATCAAAAATTATTTAAAAATATTACATGATGATGTCATAAAATTCAAAGAAAACCGTAAATTACTTAATGATAATATTTCTTCACAAAAATTTTCTAAAATGCTATTACAATTGGAGAAGATTTCAGAGAAATTAAATATTGTGGTAGGTTTTGCACATTTGCAATATTCATCCAATACTTCTTCTAATGAATATTCTGCCTTCGTTACAGAAATGGAATTATTAAGCACTGAAATTTCTAATAATTTAATATTTTTTGATATATGGTTCAAACATATCCTAAAAGAAAATGATGCGAATAGAATTATTCAAACTGTTGATCCTATTTATAAACATTTTCTGATACATAAAAGAGTTTTAGGGAAATATACCTTATCTGAAAAGGAAGAAAAAATTGTTAATATACTTGAAGTAACTGGACCAAATGCATTAGTCAAAATATATGATCGAATGACAAATAATTTTGAATTTATTCTTGAAATAAAAACAAATAATAAAATAAAAAGAAAAAAAATTCTAAATAAGGAAAAGTTAATGTCACTAGTTAGAAGTAACAAATCGGAGGAACGGAAAGCCGCATATAAATCATTGTTCAATGTATATAAAAACAATAGTGGAGTTTTAGGTGAAATATATTTAAATTTAATAGTACAATGGCATGATGAAAACATTAAAATCCGTGGTTTTGATTCACCCATTTCTGTAAGAAATGTCTATAATGATATAAGTGATACTGTTGTATCTACATTATTGGACACGTGCAAGAAAAATTCTTTTATTTTTCATAAATATTTCAATTTAAAAGCAAAAATGTTAAAATTAAAAAAACTAGAACGTTATCACTTGTACGCACCTCTTGTTAAAAAAGGAATAATACAAAAAAAATATACTTATGAACAAGCAATAAACATAGTTTTGAATGTTTTTGAGTCATTTGAACCTAAATTTCGAGATTATGCAGAAATAGTTTTTAATAAAAACCATGTTGATGCAGAAATAAGAAAGGGAAAGATGAGTGGAGCATTTTGTTCTACTATTACTCCTAAATTAACTCCATATGTTCTATTGAATTATGATGGTATGTATCGTGATATCTCTACAATGGCTCATGAATTTGGGCATGCTATACATAGTATTTGTTCTTCAAATCTGCCAATCGCTGTCTCTCATGCTCCTCTTCCTTTAGCTGAAACAGCTTCTGTCTTTGCCGAAATGTTGTTGAATGAAAAGTTAGCTGAAGAAATGACAGAACAAGAAAGATCTATTCTATTAGCAGAACAAATAGATGACATGTACGCAACTATTATGAGACAGTCATATTTTACATTATTTGAAATTGATGCACATAATAAAGTCATCGAAAACAATGCTACTATTGATAATATCTCATCTTTATATCAAAAGAATCTCCAGGATCAGTTTGGAAATTCAGTAATTGTTTCCGATGATTTTATGTGGGAATGGACATATATACCACATTTTTATCATACTCCTTTTTATTGTTATGCATACGCTTTCGGCAACCTTCTCGTGTTATCATTGTTTCAAATGTACAAAAAAGAAGGAAAATCTTTCATCCCAAAATATTTGAATTTACTTTCTGCCGGGGGATCAAAAAACCCAGAAACTTTATTAACTGAAATTGGTTTTGATATCTCTAACAAAAGATTTTGGCAACAAGGTTTTGATCTCTTGTCAGAAAAAATAGGTGATTTAGAAAATATCCTCTAGTTTTATATGAATGTTAATTAGATATCGATAATATACTATGCTACAAATTTTTTCTGACAAGATTACTAAATTATTTATTTTGTTAATGTAGTTATATTATATTGCTTGATTTGTTTGTCTGATACTGATAAAAGGTTATTGTTTTATTAGAATGAGAACTTTATAACCCATAATAAATATTAATAAAATAATGGAAAAATTCTAGTATGTATGGTTAAAAAATTTTCTGTGAATCTTATTATGCTATTACTTTTGAAAAAAGTGTATGTCTATCTATAATCTAATGTTAATTACCAATACAAATCTTAAAATCCTAAACGAATATAGTTGATAGTCTTGAAAGTAAATTCCTCACAAAATTATAAAAGTTAAATGAATTATAGTTAATACAAGCATAGCAAATAAATAAACCCAAATGCTTTTATTTTGGTATAATTTCACCTGATACCGAACTAAATTTTCTCATTTTTTTATGTCCAGTTTTTTCTTGATGATCTTCAGCATCTGAATTGAAAAAAAAACTACTTTGGCAATCTTCACAAAACCAAATTTTATTCAAATCCTCGGGATGCATATTTATTAAATAAATCTCTGTAATATAAGAAATTAGATAATATCTAATATACAATTTATAGAAACTAAGTGCTATGTCAAACTTATATTTTTTTTATAAAGTATAATCTTTAGGTAGAATCATATATTTTATTATTATAATTGAAATAATTGGGCTATAAGATCTATCAATTTCTACTTTTATCTAATGTATACCGTAAGACAAAATAATGTTTGAAACATTATTTACATCTATGTCATTGTCAAACTAAAGGTATATCCTTAAATTTCGATCTCGGGATTATTATTCTGTTTATTATTCTGTTTCTGAATTACAATTTTCAAGTTCTATTACTGCACTGTCCAAACTATTTTTCCTAATACGGTGAGGGGAAAGTAGGATCACTGAAACATTCCGCACAGGTGCAACAGATTTAGTTGGTTGGTATTCTATCCAAATAAAAAATTTAAACTAATCCTATGATTCTTTCATAAGATAGTGCATCTTCTAATTCCTTTTCACTCATCAATTTTTTTCTTAAAATAAGTTCTCGTATTCCTCTACCCGTTCTTAACGATTCTTTATATATTTCTGCTGCTGTCAAGTATCCCACATATGGATTTAATAAGGTGATGAGAATAGGACTTTTTTCTACTTGTTGTTTTAATCTTTCAGAATTTACTTGAATTCCATTAATAAAATTCGTTGCAAAAATTGGCAAGAAATTTATTAACATGTCAGTGGCATCTAAAACATTCTTTAGCATTCCTGGCATCATTACATTTAATTCAAACTGTCCCGCTTGTGCAGCCATGGTTACAGAAACATCCTTTCCTATAATATCAAAGCAAACCATGTTTAAACATTCAGCCAAAGAAGGATTGACCTTTCCTGGCATGATAGAAGAACCCGCATGAACTGCTGGAATGAGTATTTCTGCTAAGCCTGCTAATGGGCCAGAAGCCATGAGTCTTAGATCATTAGCCATTTTTATTAGTTCAATTGCCAAGTTCTTTAATCCGGAAGAAAAGTTAGCTATATCGAATTTGCTTTGGAGGAAAAAGTGAAGGTTTGTAGACATTTTTAAATTTAGGCCAGAAATGTCAGAAAGATGTTTAACAATTTTTTCTCGATAGCCTTTGGGCGTATTGACACCAGTTCCAACTGCTGTTCCACCTATTCCAATTAACTCTAATTTTCTTTGGCTATTGATAATTTCTTCTTTAGCTCTCTCTAGTGCATAGGCATATACTTCAAATTCAGAGCCTAATGTTACAGGAAGAGCGTCCATAAGATGAGTCCGTCCAATTTTTATAATATTTTTAAAATCAAGAGATTTGGTTTTCAAAGATGCTATCATTACATCAAGAGCTTTTATAACTAAATTAATGTTCATTAATATTGCAATATGCATTGCTGTTGGAAATGTATCATTACTTGATTGAGACATATTAACATGGTCATTAGGACTAATAATCCTATAATCGCCTTTACTTTTTCCAAGAATTTCTAAGGCCCGATTTGCGATTATTTCATTTATATTCATATTAACAGCAGTACCAGCGCCGGAATTAATAGCGTCTACAACAAATTGGTCTAAGAACTGTCCTGATAAAATTTCATCACAAGCTTGAATAATTACTTTGGCAATTTTCTCATCTAAAATTTGTAATTCAAAATTAGTTAACGCTGCTGATCTTTTAATCATAACATAAGCTTTTATAAGGTTTAAATGAGATTTATTACCAGTTACTTTGTACTGTTCTAATGCACGAGCTGTAAATGGACCATAATATGCATTATCAGGAACTTTAAATTCTCCTAATGAATCTTTGTCTATTCTAAATGACATTATAATGACTATAAAATTCTCGTTTATATAATACTAGTTAACTAGAACAGAATAAGTTAAACAATACTGATTTCTAAAATCATTTTAATAAAAGTTTATATAATATATTTATATAGTCCACAAACCGCATACCAGTATGCCGCAAACTAAACCCATTGTAAGTATCGAGAATGTTGTTGCTTCAGCAACTATAAATCAAACGGTTAATTTAAATCAAATCACACAAATATTTCCAGACGTTGAATATCATCCCGATCAATTTCCTGGTCTTGTTTTTAGACTTAAATCTCCAAAAACTGCTACTTTAATTTTTAGCTCGGGAAAAATGGTATGTACAGGAGCCAAATCAGAAGATCAGGCAATCAAAGCCGTCAAAAGTGTCGTTCAAAAGTTAAAAAAAGGAAGTATCCAAATTGAAAACGAACCCATAATTGAAATACAAAATATTGTTGCATCCGCAAGTTTAGGAGGCAAAATTCACCTGGAATTAGCTGCTAGAGTACTTCCTCGCAGTATGTATGAACCTGAACAATTTCCTGGATTAATTCATAGAATGTTAGATCCCAAAACAGTGATCCTTCTGTTTGCAAGTGGGAAGTTAGTTTGTACAGGGGCTAAAAAAGAAGCAGAAGTATATCGTGCTGTACATAATCTTCATAATCTATTAGAAGAAAAGAACCTTATGATATATGAAGGGTAATTATTTTGAAATCCTACATTTTTTCTTTCTTTATCCACTCTTTTTTATAGATAATATTTGCTAATTCGTTGATAGTTAAAAAATGTAAAGTGATTCCATTTGTATTAAAAATTTTTTCTTATTCTATTGTACCTTTTAAAGGATACATAAAATCCTTGATTACTCCTCAATTATTTCTAATATTTTTTGTAAATCTGGTAAGGGGTTCTTGTTTTATAATAGGTTATATCATAGTTTAAAAGTTTTTAGATTTTCCAACTTTTCAACTACAATATTAATTCCGTGGCTAATCGTTTCTAATCCAATATAAATAACTGATTTAAACATTTCCTATGTTATTGGAGGACTAAAAATTAACGACGAAGTACGAATTTTAGCAAGCATATCAAATTGGAGATTATCGTTTGAATTTATCTTGTAATGCTATTATTGAGTGATGAAATATTTTATAAAAACCATTTATCTATATTCTGAAACAGATTTATTTTAATTCTCATAATCATATTTATGCCAGAGATATGGCTTGGTTATGGTTCCACAGATGTAGTGTTAGATATTAAACAAGAAAATTTACTTTACTGTTACCCAGAGTTAAATTTATTATCTGATGAAAATATTAAAGAAATTCTAACTGATATAAAGTTTTCAAAGAAAACTCTCATTATTCCTTTATCCTCTTCAAATTCGATAGTAAAAATAATATCTTTTTTAATAGAAATTAATAAAACTGATATCACAAAGGAAATTGAAATTGGAACGTTTTCCCAATATTTTCTTCAAATCAAAAATCATTTTGATGATAATATTAGAATTTTTCAAATGGATAAAAAAAATTTTTATGAAAACATCAAAAATTTCGATAATGTTATTTTTATTTCAAAGATTGGATATGACCCGCTTTTTGGATTCAGCGGAACTCCTTCTATGCTAATAAGAAATTGTGTAAATGGTTTGATGGATGAAATTTTTCATTCTAATGAAATTATAAGTCCTAATTCTGGTCAAATAGGAGATCCACTTAAAATAGCGTTAGAGTTTTATGATAAATTAGGTCTCTATTCCATAGAGGTTTTATCTAATCAATATGGAATTTCTCGCCTTTATTGTGGATTTAACTCAACATTTATTAAATCATCAATTTCAGATTTTAAATCAAATACGAATTTTAATCTCAATGAGCAAAAGTCGTTAATAATTAGCGCAGGTGTGGAACCTGAAAATCATACCACTCTTACTAACTCATTATATTCATTATGGAATTCTATAGGAATTTTGAAAAATCAAGGAATGGCTGTTTTACTAGCAGAAAATAGCCATGGTATAGGTGATGGCGCTTTAACTATGTATTTAGAAGGTAAATTGAATCTTTCTCAAATCAAAAAAATTAATTATGTAAATGGATTAGAACATCTAGTTTATCTTGAGAATTTAAAGAATGAGTATTACCTTGGCTTAGTTTCTTCAATACCTTTCCATTATACTAAAACAAAATTAGGATTTAATACTTTTAATAATGTTAAAGAAGTTTTACAAAATATGCTCACACGTTATGGAAAATCAAATAAGATTACGATTTGCCCTGATCCTTGTATTACATTTTTTATAAAACAATAAGAATTATTTTATATTTGAGATAGCTTTAATCTATTTACTTTATAATAGAGAATTTGTTCTATTATATAAAGTTAAATACCTTGTCAAGTTAAATATAGAAATTGCAATCTATTCTTAGAAGTGTTGGTGGTTATGTTATTCGTAATTGCGAAGAAAAGGATCTTCCATTTGTTATTAATATAAACATGTTAACACTTCCAGAACATTATTCTGACTATTTTTTTAGTTCTATTTTAGCAGAATTGCCTGAAGCATTTATTGTAGCGGAAATAAAAAATCAGATAGTTGGTTACATTATGTGTAAAATAGAATTTGGGTTCTCAAATTTCAGAAAGTTAGGTTTTGTAAAGAAAGGTCATGTGGTATCCGTAGCAGTTTTAGAAGAACATCAAGGAAAAGGTGTAGGAACAGCATTAATGCTAGAAGGAATTAACGGTATTATTATTAGAAAAAGCGATGAAATCTATTTGGAAGTTAGAGTAAGCAATGAAAGTGCAGTTCAACTATACAAAAAACTAGGTTTCATTATAAAATCTAGATTAAAATCATACTATCGTGATGGTGAAGACGCATTTTTAATGGCCAAAGATCTTAGTTAGATATATAATATTACAATTGGATTTCTTATGATAATGAAAAGTAACAGACCTACTGGCATTTTTCTTTTAATTGTTCCTACAATAATTTTTCTAATCTATATATATCTATTATTTGCTTCAGATCTAGATTTGCTTTTAATAAAACTTACTATTATAGGAACTATAGGAATAATTGTTTCCGTATTTATTTGGATTGGATATACTATGATTTCTACTTCTAATCCTAATGAGATTACAGATGATAATATTTAAAGTATCTCTAAATCAAAAACCGTTTGATATATTCTAGGACCAACCTCTCTTATTACTCTCCCACATATTATCTTATATTGGTAACATTGGAAATTATTATGACAATTTACTTTTCCTTCTTCCAGTGCATTCAATTTACTTTTGGCTTTAATATGAGCAAAATAGTGAATAATTCCTTTATTATTTTCAAGAGCCATAATCGCTGAATCAATAAATTCTGCTGCTTGTTCTGGAAGTGGCATAAGAACTCTTGTAGCTTTACCCTTTAATTGAGTAGCTATAATTGTTCTAGCATTACCCAAAATAGGAATAACTCTGTCTTGAACTTTGTTTAACTTGGAATTAATAATACATAAATCGGTTGCATCAGGATTCGAATCTATGCTATATACAATACAATCAGGATTTTTTTTTGCAAGAATAATTGAATAAGTTCCTATTCCTGCAAACATGTTAACGATTATTTCATTATTTCTTATCAACTTAGAAACTCTCAGTCTTTCAGTAGAAAGACGAGGAGAAAAATATGTCTTTAATACATCTACTTTAAATATACATCCATGTTCTCTATATTCTGTAATCGATTTATTGATTCCTGTTAAAAAACATAGTCTTCTTGTTCTGTACTCTCCTTGTACTGAAGAGATTTGCTGAAAGACAGTTTTTACTGTCTTAATTTTATTTATCAGTATTTTGGCTATAATTTCTTTTTTCCCATCTAGTTCATCTGGAATTTTAATTATTATTATATCACCAATTATATCAAATGATGAATAAACCTTTTCGATTTCTTCTTTTGCAAATACATCTTTTAATGCATTTTTAAGCATGGACCCCATTTTTACCATATCTTTATTTTTTTATATAGTAATATTCGCCTGAATTTTTTTGTAATTTATCTAATTGACTTCCATTTTTATTTACTCGTGGTCGTCCAGTAGTCTCATCCCTTCTATAAGTAATAGCTAATTCTCTAAGAAATAGGTTCATACCTTCTATCTTAGACATGGGTTTGCTAGCTATACCGTATACACCTGGGTTCCCATTAAATATTATTAAAGAATCAGAAACTATATCAATTAACTGCATGTCATGATCAATAATTATTGCTGATTTTCCTTGCGCTCTTACAAACCTCTGAATAAATTTTGCTAATGCTATTCTCTCCTCAATATCTAGAAAGGCTGAAGGTTCATCTAATGCATAGATATCAACATCTCTCATTAATGATGTTGCTATTGCTACTTTTTGTAATTCTCCTCCGCTTAAATTCTTTATATTTTTTTCATACAGTTTTTTAACTCCCATTGGAATAAGAATTTGTTCCTCTGCAATGCTTCCTTCTATAATATTTTGATATGCTGTGTATAATAATGACTTAACATCAGAATCATATTCTTGAGTTATATATTGTGGTTTGTATGATATTTTAGCATTAGTTTCTATCTTTCCAGTATCAGCATTTTCTACTCCTGCAATCATTTTCATAAAAGTTGTTTTTCCTAATGCATTTGCTCCTATAACTCCTAAAACTTCACCTTTTCTTATTTTTCCCTCAGAAACTTTGAGACGAAATGCGTTAAAATTTTTTTGTAATTCTGAATATTGAGTGACAATATTATTTAAAATAAAATCATCAACAGGATTGAATGTATCAAATCTGAATTTTTTTTCTCTAAATCTTATATTTTCTGATGGGATAAAACCGTCGAGAAAATTATTGATTCCTGCCTTTGTTGACTGTAAACTGGAAACAATTCCATAGGCTCCAGATTCACCATATAATATATGAATATAGTCAGACAAATAATCTAATAAAGTTAAATCATGCTCGATAACCATAACTGTTTTTCCTTTGGAAGCAAGATTTTGTATTACTTTAGCTACAGCCAATCTTTGATAAATATCATTATATGATGATGGTTCATCAAAGAAATAGTACTCTGCATCTTTAATTGCAGCAACAGTGACTGCTAATCTCTGTAATTCTCCTCCACTTAATTCATTTAAGTTTTTTTTCAGGGAATTTTTCAAACCTAGTTTCTGTGAGATTTCATCTGCAGTTTTATTTTCATCAAATTTCTTTAAAATTTCATTTACTGTTCCCTTGAACACCTTTGGTATTTTATAAACTAGCTGAGGTTTTATCGATACCTTGAAATTCCCATTAGCAATGTTTTCAAAATGTGACTTTAATTCAGAACCATGAAACTTTTCAATAACATGCTCCCATTGAATATTTGAATCATAATTGCCAAAATTAGGTCTAAGATTCCCTGATAATATATTTACAATAGTAGATTTTCCCATACCATTTCTACCGAGGAGACCGACAACAGAACCTTTCTTTGGAGTTGGTAAATGATAGAGCCTAAAAGAATTTATTCCATATTGATGAATTTTATGTTCATCTAATTCTTTTGGTAAATTTACTATTATAATTGCTTCAAAGGGACATTTTTTAACACATATTCCACAACCAGTACATAGATCTTCGGAAATTACTGCTTTAGCATCCTCTTCCCTTTGAACAATGCATTTACCCCCTGTTTTATTTACTGGACAATAAATAATGCATTCTAATCCACATTTTTTTGGTTTACATAATTCTTCATCTAAAACTGCTACTCTCGCTGTTGATTCAGGGTTTCCCATTTGTTTATATTTTTTACATTTATGTATTATATCTCTTGCTAGGTTGCATTTCTGATTGTTGTTAATTGTATGTTTTGAAGATTTAAAAACGAATAAATTAACCTTTTGATATTTTTTATTTAGCCGGTCATAGTGGCAGGGCGCGACCCGGACTCATACCGAACCCGGAAGTCAAACCTGTCGTCGCTGCCTAGTACTGACCTACGTGAGTGGTTGGGAAAGGGCAGTGCTGGCGTTTTAAAATTTTAAATTATATTAAATGAGGTTACATTTTATTCACTTTCATTCATAATAAACTTGATTATTGTTCGTATCCCAAAACCTGTTGCTCCAGGTGGATTGTATGATTTTGACAAACTTCCTTCCTGATTCCATGCCGTTCCCGCAATGTCAAGATGTACCCATGGTGTATTTTCTACAAAATTTGACAAAAAAGCTGCTGCAGTGATCGCTCCGGCGGCTCGCCCTCCTATATTTTTAATATCTGCATTTTTACTTTTTATCTGCTCATGATGATCCTCTGATAATGGTAATTCCCACATTTTTTCATCAGTAACTTTAGATATGTCAAGAATTTTTTTGATTAATTTTTCATCATTACCTATTATGCCTGCTATATTACTACCTAATGCTATAATGCAAGCTCCTGTTAGCGTAGCCATATCAATTATTAGTTTGGGCTTATATTGCTTAATTCCAAAGGCCAGTGCATCTGCAAGTATTAATCTACCCTCTGCATCTGTGTTAATCACTTCCACGCTTTTTCCATTATACATCTTGATAATGTCACTAGGTCTATAAGAAGAATTAGAAGGCATATTTTCAACTGTAGGAATTATTCCAATCACGTTATGTTTTATCTTTAAAGAAGATAATGATTTCATAATTGCAACGTTAACACCACCGCATTTATCAAACTTCATTTCTTCCATTTTGTCACTTGGTTTAATCGATATTCCACCAGAATCAAATGTTACTGCTTTCCCTACAAGTAAAATTGGATTCTCTTCTTTTTTAGTCCCTTCATATTTCAATACTATTAGTTTAGGGGTATTAATACTACCACCTCCTACAGATACTATTCCATTTAATCCCATATCTTTCATAGAATCGAAACTTATAATCTTAGATTTAATACCTTGATTTTTTAAATCCAACGCTATTTTTGCAAGATATGCTGGAGAACATTCATTAGGAGGTAGATTACTGATTTCTCTGCCTAAATTCACAGCTTGACATATCACAGATATTTCATTGATTATTTTTTGATATTCTTTTGAATTTGATTCTATCAATATCGAAACCTTATCGATAGTATTATTATTCTTGGAAGTTTTGAATTTTTCAAATGAATAAGATGAAAGTATAATTCCTTCTACAAACGATTCAATTGTATCTTTAGAGAAATTAAATGTGAGAATAGAAAGTTCTTTTATTTTAAATTCTTTTGCATATTGAATTATTTTTCCAGAAATAATTCTTGATTTCTCTGTATTAAATTCATTTTTGTTACCTAATCCTGCAAATAATATTTTTCTAGCCGGGAGTTTTGCGAAGGTGTATAATTCATTTAATAGACCAAATTTATGAATATGGGAAATAATTTCTTTTCCTGCAATACTTATTTCCTCATTGAATTTATTAAGTAAATCTGAATAATCTTCATTGAGAAAACATCCAATAACCAAAAGTTCTGTCCTCTTTTCACTTATCTTTGTTTCATCTGCTATAATTTTTAACATACATTATGAAATTCAATAATAATATTTTAAATTATTGAATTGAGTTTAATTGCTGTGACTAATTGAATCATTTCTCCAGCTAGATTTTTATCTTTCTTTATATTTTGTTTCTCTATGCCACATTTGTGGTTTGAAGGTATTGATATATGATATTTCACATGCGTTATCTAGATCTAAAAAGAAAAATTCAAGAGATTAGAATTAATGCTATCGAAGGAATTGCTGAAGCAGGATCCGGACACCCTGGCGCCTCTTTTTCTGCTGCTGAAATAATGGGGGTATTATATTTTAGGGAATTACGTCATGATTCTTCAAATCCCAGCTGGACAAAAAGAGATTATTTTATTAATTCAAAAGGACATTCAGCTCCAGGTTACTATGCAACGTTGGCAGTAGCTGGATATTTTCCAAAAAATGAAATGAAAGATTTAAGGAAATTTGGATCTAGATTGCAAGGTCATCCTGTAAGATATTCAAAACTTTTAGAACATCATTCTGTACCAGGAGTAGAATATTCTGGAGGTTCAGAAGGTATAGGTCTTTCTGTTTCAATTGGAATTGCTTTGGCAAATATTATTGATAATAAAGATAACAATGTGTATGTTTTACTAGGTGATGGTGAAACAAATGAAGGTCAAGTATGGGAAGCTGCTATGACTGCTCCTAAATTTAAATTAGATAATCTTGTAGCAATTTTGGATCGTAACAAAATTCAACAAGACGGATTTACCGAAGATATAATGCCTTTGGACCCGGTACGTGATAAATGGGTAGCTTTTAACTGGAATGTAATAGAAATTAATGGACACAAAGTTGAACAAATAATGGATGCATTGAACAAAGCAAGTGAAATAAAGGATAAACCTACTATTATAATTGCAAATACCGTAAAAGGAAATGGTATTAAACATATGGCTAATAATCCACAATGGCATGGTAAAGCACCTCATAATATGCATATTCCATTATTAATCGAAGAACTAGAAGGAGAATATATGATAGCACCCTCGATCATCGCAGGGGAAAAAGAGAATTATGAAGAAAAAATAAAAAAAGTTGAAAGAGGTGGAGCAGACATTATACATTTAGATGTGATGGATGGGATATTCGTTCCTAATATTACTTTTTTAGCAGATACAATTAAAAAATTAAGACCAATAACCAATATACCTTTTGATGCGCATCTAATGATTGAAAAACCATATAATCATATTGAAGAATATATTAACGCTGGTTGTGATATTATTACAATTCATGCTGAAACTTGTGATAATGAGAAATTCTGCTACATTCGAGAGAAGGTAATGTCTGCAGGAATAAGTTTAGGTATAGCTATTAATCCACAAACTGAATTTCCAGAATGGGCATTTTCTTATTTGAACGATATTGATATCATAATAGTTATGTCTGTAAATCCTGGCTTTTCTGGACAAAAATTTATTCCTGATATAACATCTAAGATTAGCAAGTTGAATAAGACTTTAAAAATGAAAGGGTACAAAGGATATATTGAAGCAGATGGCGGCATTGATGCTTCTACTGTTCAACAAGTATATGATGCTGGAGCACGAATTATGGTAGCAGGTAGCGCCGTTTTTTCTAATTCAGATATAAATACAGCCATTCTACAGTTAAAACATAAAACTAATGTCACGCTAGAAAGAAACCTATTAAAAAAAGCAGATGAAAATAATATAAGAAAAGATTGGATTATTGCACGTAAGCATATTTTGATACCTGTTGCTAATGAGCTGGGAATAGAAGATGAAATTAACAGACTCTGAATTAAAAAAAGGGGATATGCGATCTGCATATGGCAATGCTCTAGTTGATTTAGGTAAAATTAATAAAGATATTATTTGTGTCGGGGCAGATACTACTGATTCATTAAAAACAAAAAAATTTGGCGATCAATTTCCTGAACGTTTTTTTAATATAGGAATAGCTGAGGCAAATCTTGTTTCTATTGCAGCAGGTTTCGCAATTGCTGGAAAAACAGCATTTGCAAGCACATATGCTGCATTTTTACCTGGACGGTGTTTAGATCAGATTCGTAATGCAATATGTTATCCCAGCCTAGATGTTAAATTAGTAGTATCTCATGCTGGTTTAACAGTCGGCCCGGATGGGGCCTCACATCAACAAATTGAAGATCTAGCTATTATGAGATCAATTCCTAATATGAAAGTCCTGGCACCTGCTGATTCTATATCTGTTTTCAAACTAATTAAAAATATTGCAGAGATTCCAGGTCCATTTTATGTAAGACTTGCTCGCCCCTCTTCAGAAATACTTTACGATGACAGTGATAGTACATTCCAAATAGGTAAAGGAAATATTTTGCAAGATGGTTCAGACATAACTATTATTGGCTGTGGATTAATGGTATATAAAGCTCTTAAAACAGCTAAAATCTTGAAAGAAAAATACAATATATCCGCTCGTATAATTGATTCTTATTCAATAAAACCATTGGATAACGATATAGTGTTAAAAGCTGGACAGGAAACTGGCGCAATTATTACAGTTGAAGAACATAATATAATAGGGGGGTTGGGTAGTGCAGTAGCAGAGATATGTTCTGAATATTATCCTTGTTGTGTAAAACGAATTGGAGTTAGAGATACATTTGGAGAATCTGCAAGAGATTCTGAATTAGATCTTTTGCTTGAGTGTTATGGTCTAACCGAAAAAGAAATAGAACGGGTTGTGCTATCTACAATTGATAAATTAAAAAAATGAAAATATTTCTTGATACTGCTAATCTTGATTCCATTCGTCATTATTCTGAAATGGGAATGGTTGATGGAATAACAACCAATCCTACTCTTCTTTCAAAAGAAGGTGGAGATCCAGAAGAAATCATTAGAGAAATCATAAACATAGTCCAAGGACCAGTTAGCCTAGAGGTTATATCTACTGAAATCAATCAAATAATGGAAGAAGCTTATATTCTCCAACGATATGGTTCAAATGTTGTTATTAAGGTTCCAATGATTCCTGATGGATTAAAAGCAGTTAAAAAATTAAAAGAAGAAGGAATAGAAACAAATGTAACTCTTGTTTTTTCCGCTAATCAAGCATTATTAGCTGCAAAGGCAGGAGCATCCTATGTAAGCCCATTTATTGGAAGACTCGATGATATAGGTGCTGAGGGCATGAGCCTTATCAGAGACATAAACCAAATTTTCAAAAATTATCAATATAATACTAAAATTCTTGTGGCAAGTCTACGTCATCCCATTCACGTGATTGAATCTGCTAAAGTTGGCGCAGATGTAGTAACTTTACCGCCTGATATTCTTGGAAAAATGTTTTTACATCCTCTTACAGATAAAGGCTTAAAGACATTCATTTCAGATTGGGAAAATCTCAAGAAAACAAATCCCTCAATTAAGATTTTATAACTTTATATTTATCCTTATTTTTCTGAACAATTACACTTTGAGCAAGTTAATAACCTTTTTTGGTATATCTTCTACTCTACTAGCTATAGTTTTATTGTAATTAAGATATTTTAAATTGTGACCAATATTGATAAGATCATTTAAATCTTTTCCTAACCCCAGGGCTGCCATGTGGATAGAGAGATTCCTGTAGGTTAAAACCATTTCTTTAACGGCATCATAATTTGAAGGCTCTCCATCAGTTAGTGTAATCATTATCTCGGGCTTAAATGATTTGATAAAAGGTAAAAGAATAGTGTATATTTCAGCTAATGGTGTACCGCCACTTGCTCTTATTTGAGCTAATCTTCTTGCATTCAAGATAGACCATGGTATTTTCGGTGGTTTAACTAGCCAACATTTTACTTTTTTTGCTTCAGTACTAAAGGCATAGACTGCAAAATCAATTCCTAAGTAACTAAGGGCTTCACATAACGCTACGGTCGCTTGTTTATATTTTAGTTCAATTTCTTCTATACTACTAGAATGATCAAGTAAAATGACAACTTTTGTTCTGATTGATAATTTAAAGTCGCTGAGAAAAGGTTTAGTCTGAGAATCAATATATGCCTCTGTGTCTAATTCATCGCCTTGTTCTTGATGAAGTTCTACCCATCCAGTTTTCCAATCTCTAAATGCTGATTTAATTTTTTGAATTAGTTCTATGTCATAGATTTCTGATTCATTAATATCCATTCTATTTGGAATACTAATGTCAAAGTTTTCTAAACTGTCATATCCTTTTGTTTCTGATTTCTTACTTTCTTTTACTAAAGTTTCAAATTCTTTTACTACATCTTTTCCTTCGATAATTTCTTTTATTGCTTTGTCAAATTCTTTATTGACTAGTTTTGATTTTATTATTCTCTCTAGTTGCTTAAATAAATCTAATTTGTTCATTGCCATACCTATACTAGATCTAGGAGTAGTCAAAGGAATTGATAATAAAGGATCTATTTGTAATATTTTTACAATTTCTCTTACCTTGTCATAAATCCAGTCTGTTCCTAATCTTTTATCAAGAGCTTCTCTAATACACTCATTTGCAAACTCTGTTGCTTCCCTTACCTTGTCAAATTCATTTCCAAATAGTTCTCCTTTGATATAACCAGTAAGAAAATATTGTGAAAAAGCTTCGATTATTTTATGTCTTCCATATATTGTATTTAGGAGAGGTTTTGACAACCAAGACATACTCTCATAAAAAATTATTTCATTTGTCATACCTTGCCATCCACGTAAACCTAATATTTCGATTCTTTTTGTTTCTATACTATTAAGAATAAATCCATATGCATGGTCCTGACGAGAGACTTTTACTTTAGAAGTATGTCTTATTCTCATTGCTTCATACCATAAAGAAACTCTCCATTGCCTATATCTTTGAAATTCTTCACCGTGAAAATAATTTAATGTTGGTAAACTAATCTGTTGTTTTTCAATATCCGTTTGAGGAGATTTATCTTTAGAAAGCGTAACAATGACTTTTGCATTATTAGACCATCTACGTGCAAGAAAAGTAGCTATGTCTAAGAGAATATCATTTCTTAAATATTTTTTATTAGTATCTAATGTCACATTTATCAACCGAATATCGAAATAACCATATCCATGACTTTTCTATACTCTACTTCTCCCCATTGGTTATAGGCATTTGCAAAAACTATTTCAGCTGCAAGCTTAGGATCAGTACCAATATTGAGTAATTTAGTAAATGCAATTGTTTCCCTTAAACTAGGCCCATAAAATAGTTCCTCTACTCCAGCTGCTTCTCTTAATGCTCTTGCTAATTTTATAGCACGTTGTATATTAATTAAATTGTCATTATCTACGATAGTGTGTTGTTTAATAATTTCGAGTTCAGTTTCCTCTGGTGGGTAATCTAAACTTAGCCTAATTGGGAATCTGCTTAAAAGTTGAGGTGGTAATTCTTTAGTGCCAACGTGCGATAAAGGATTAATTGTAGCAACTACGAACCACCCTTCACTAGCTTTAATAATCTGACCTTCTGCTTCTTTCAATATTATTTGTCTCCTATCATCTAGAGCCTCATCTAATCTTAAGAGCATATCTGGTTCTGCAGCATTTAATTCATCTAAATAAAGAATTCCTCCTTCTTTCATAGACTTTACCAAAATTCCCTCTACAAAGTTGATTTCACCATTCTCTATAGTCTTAGTTCCAACTAAATGAGACTCCCTTGTTCTAAGACTAAAGTTTACTGAAAAAATATTCTTATTAAGTTCAGAGGCAAATTTTCTTGCCAACGATGTTTTTCCTGTTCCCTTAGGACCAATTATAAGAGCAAAAAGATTTATTTTGTAAGCTTTTTTTAATATATCCATAGATTGATTCCAGTCTAAATAATTGATGGTCTCCATTACATTACTCATTGTTAATATTACAGATTGAGTTTAATTTATAAATTAACTAAATAAATATTAGAAATTATCTTTTGAATGAATAATCTTCTTTTTATTATTTATATAATCAGTTAATAGCATCTTACCTATTGAATCTGGATTAATATAGTATGATCTTCCTTTTACGTATTTTTCCATTTCATTTACATAAGTCAACATAGAGTTTTCTTCACTTATCATTATAGTATCAATTTGAATTCCTTTTTTGTAACATTTTTTGGCTTCAATTATAGTACGTTCGCCGATAAATTGATCAACTTGTCTATATCTATAACACAAATACACTAATCCTCCTGAATGTATATCTAAATTCATTTCATGACTTTCCTTGATAGAATTTATTGTATTTTTATCTGGAATATAGAAATGAGAGTAGGGCCTTTGAGAGAGTATTTTTTGCTGCTCTTTTTCATTATCAATAAAACATGCGCTAGGATGACCATCAGTAATAAGTACTATTCTTTTATTTTCTACAGGATTTTTTTGTAACATTTTTTTAGCTAACCTTAATGCCGCTTGATAATTTGTATAATGAAGAAAATCAACTCCTGGTTCAAAAGTTTTTAAATATGGAATGTCTAGTGGATCTATTTTAGAAGCTAATGCACCGAATCCTA
>Ga0193741_1000108_pt1 | contig 20608 bp, 27 predicted proteins | sample L2s2metaG_FD_143059 | JGI IMG/M metagenome (GOLD analysis project Ga0193741, IMG submission 143059) | Soil microbial communities from a riparian zone of the East river system, Colorado, United States - L2s2 | ecosystem: Environmental > Terrestrial > Soil > Riparian zone | place: USA: East River...
ATCTACTGTTCAATCTGAACCGCAGCAAGACTTAGCTCCCGTTCAATCTGAACCGCAGCAAGACTTACTCACTGCACCCGCTGCGAATGTATCAGATATTGTAGACACTGGTAGTAACAATAACATAATGCTTGTATCAGTTTTTTCACAGAAAAATCCTGTTGCCAGAGGTGACACACAGAATACTACAATAACTGTAACAGATTCAAATTCAAGAGCAATTCCAAATGCCGATATCGATGGAAAATTGGTATATCCCGGAGATAACTTTGAGAAAACATTTAATGGACAAACGGATCTTCAGGGCAAATTTGTATATTCATGGACTATCGGGGAGAATGGAGATGAGGGACCACTATCTATCGAGATAGATGTGTCAAGTCAAGGCCGTACTGACTCTTCAGTAACAAGTTCTTTTGACGTTGTGGATTCTTCATCAGCATCGGGAATCAATAGCGTTTCAGATGAAACCGTGGTTGATGGAAAATCTGAATTTGATTTTGTAGTTGCTGGTGACTATGGCTGTGATTCAAAGACCCGACAAACCATAGACGGGATGGAAGATGAGGATCCTGATTTGGTCTTCGCTCTAGGAGATTTGTCAGAAGTAAAAGATTCTGACTGCTTTTTCGATATTATTTCAAATCTAGATGATGATGGCAGGTTTAAAGTTGCTCTTGGTGACGATGATACCGGGTCAACAAGATATGGCGATTACATTAGACATTTTGATCTAGAAAATCCATTTTATTCGTTTGACTATCAAAATGTTCATTTTCTGGCAATGTCAACAGGAAAGGGTTCAGTTATTCCATATGTAAATGGATCTGAACAATACCAATTCATCCAAGATGACCTGAATAAAGCAGCAAATAATACAAACATTGACTGGATAATAGTATACGGATACAGGCCCTTTTACACGTCACCCACTCTTCATCCTGCAAATGAAATTTTGAGAGAAACGTATCCTCCTTTATTTGAAAAGTATGGAGTTGATATGGTAATAACTTCACATAATCATAATTATCAAAGATCCTATCCTTTGATATACAATATTGATAGCTCCCGCCAACCAATAGTTAAGGATGTAAATGCCAGTCAATACAACTCGCCTGGTGTTCCCATTTATTTTGTAGTAGGGACCGCGGGAAACAACCTATATGATTTTAGGGGACAGGCTCCATATACGGTATCTCAGTTACAAGAAAGCGGATTCTTACATGTGAACATAACCAAGACAGACAGAGATGTGCTTGCCGGAGGGTTTCTCAATATTGAAACGGGAAACTATGATGATCAATTTATGATTATCAAATCAGAGTTTGAATAGACTGATAAAAGACTGAGAGAATCTTTTCTTTCTCAATAAAGTTGGCCTCTGCAATATTTCTAATAGTTGAATATGAGACCGTTACAACTAAATTATTTCCCTATCTATTTCATGTTTCATAATTTAGTGCAAGTCAACTACCTTATTCCCGCTACAATGAAATTGATACCGTAGTAAAAAAGGGGAAGCGTTAACAGTATAATTATGAACTTGTGATAGTGAGATCCAATTATCTTAATGCCTCTTGACGCAAAATATGAAGACAATCCTAACCAAGCATAATCCATCCAAATATGTACGAAAAAGAGAAAAACTATCCCCAGTGGATATCCAAGCAATTGCAGAGAATCAGAAATTAATTTAACACCGACTGAAATCCACCAGAGAAAGAAAAAAGGGTTAACTCCAGTGAATAATATTCCAGCAAGAATTGGATTTTCAATGCGGGATGGCTTGTCAGTGGCAGTAAGATTATCATTTTTTCTTAGAGTCCTTACCACATAGAAGATCCCAAATATAATTAGACTTACTCCTCCAATGATACTAATTGCCTTAAACATGTTGAAAATGGTACTTGAAGAAGTAAATACTATCAACGGTAAAGAATAAAAGATTATTACAGGAAGCTCAACAATTGTATGTCCAATTGCAATTTTTATCCCGGACCAAAATCCACCGTATTTACTGAGAGCTAAATTTGCAAAGAAAAGTGGACCTGGAGTAAGAACCCCAGATGCTGATACTAGTATGATTTGTAGTCCCATATCAAGTAATATCATAGCAAAACCAGTCTTTCACCATTGAATTGCTTTTTTGTATCTGAAGAAGCTACCTGTGGGTCCCCTTTCATCAACTAATGCAAAATGTACTATATCTTTGGCGGCCATCTGTGGATTTGTAGGCGCCATCTTACTCCCCATCTCGGTGCTGACCCAGCCAGGACATACTGCATTTACTTTAATATTCAAATCTCTTAATTCATCGGCCATAATTAATGTAAGGGCATTGAGCGATGCCTTTGAAATTCGATAAGCAGCTTGGTAACCTGCCATCTCATTCATTGCCCCATATCCTGAAGAAATGTTTACTATTCTGCCGTATCCATTTTCTTTCATGATTGGAACAAATGCCCTACACATGTGAAAAGCTCCATAAAAATTAGTAGCCAATGTTTCCTGTACGATTTTCTCATCTACCTCAAAAACGCTTACACCTTCATCCAAATAGATTCCAGCATTGTTAATCAGGATATCAAGCCTTCCATATTTCTTTAGTATCCACCCCTTAAGACCTGTTATATCTTTAATGTCCTTCACATCGAGTTTGTGATATGAGATATTTTCATGCGCATGTAATGAAGCTATTGCCTTTTTCCCTTCTTCTTCATTCCTACTTGTGAGAACGACGCGACAACCAGACATAGAAAGTTTCTTACATACCTCATATCCAATCCCACGATTTCCACCAGTTACTATTGCGACATGACTAATTTGTTTCAAATCTTGAGTTATTTACATAATGTGTTCATCGTTCTTATCAATTTTGTTATGCGATGTTGATTCAAACACTATTCGATTCTAATGTATTTTAATAAAAAAATAAAAATTATCATATCCCATCGATTTATATCTGATAGAATTTATTTTCAATTTGCAACCTACATTTAAAATATGATGATAAACGCATTAATATAATGAAAAGAGAGATTAAACCAAAATATGTTGATGGATTTGTATTGGCTGTTCCTAAGAACAAGATTAATGAATATCTCCGATTAGCAAGAATGTGCGGAAAGATATGGCTTGAGCATGGGGCTCTGGAATATCGGGAATGTGTAGGTGAAGATCTTAAGATAAGCATGGGAGTTCCATTTCCGAAAATGATCAAAATCAAACCCAAAGAGACTGTTATTTTCTCATGGATTACTTACAAATCGCGAGCTCATAGAGATGGGGTTAATTCAAGAGTGATGAAGGATTCGCGAATGAAAAATATGGATCCAAAATCCATGCCCTTCGATCCTAAGCGTATGGTCTATGGAGGTTTCAAAATCGTAGTGAACGCACCATAACTTTTGCATTTGTACCTTAATCACTCTACGAACATGAAATGAGCATAGTAGTAAGGTATCACAGAAATGAGAATATGGGATATTCCTGCAAGTAAATTATGCACCAAACATCTTTTGGAAGAAACATCGTGAATTACATGACATATGGAACATATTGACACAGAACCAATCATTTGCGGGTTATCCAATTACTCACGGAAATAAAGTAATTGGGGTTCTCGCAATGTTTAGCACACGAAGAATGCAGGCGGCGGACTTTGAAGTATTAGGAGTCTTTTCAGATCAGATCTCAAAGGAACTTGAAGGATTGTTTGTTGCAGTTGACTTCATACCTGGCGGGACGAAACAATAAATCAACTATTCGTCTAGTTTATTTACTAATCTTATCTCGTTGATTACGGCGAAATTGAGTATGGTAAAGATGTCTCTGTATGGTTACAGACTACTAAGTAGTAACAGACGAATCAGGTAATATCTTTCTGCCCGCAACGCCTACTGTTACCATTTGAATTCCTGTTATCAATAGCCCGATTGCTATAATAATTCCAATAAACACTGCTCCGAACAGAGGAGACGCGAGAACAACAGCTCCTATTATTATTGACAATATTCCTACACCAATTAGGAAAAACTTTGCCCAACCAGAATGTTTTCCAGATATACCTTCTACAATTCGTGCACATCCATTGAAGATAAGTCCAATTCCAACAAATACCGTTACTACCAGTGCTGTTGCTTCCGGGAATGAAATAGCGAGACCAGCAAATATTAGTACGAGTATCCCAAACCCTATTGTAGCCCATCTTCCCTTTAGAGGAAGAAAGATCCCGGTAATGATTTTCTCAATGCCTACAATAAACAAAATTATTGCAAGTATTACTATTACAGCAAGAAAAGTAACAGCTGGGAATGCAAGTGCATAGATTGCTAGTATGACCGTAATAATTCCAAGACCAATTTGTACGCCTCGAAGCCATCCTGGAGATTTCTCCATTGATGATTTCATTATCATAAATTGGGATCCAAACTATTTAAAGTCTTGCAAAACTCGACATAAATAATAAAAATTTTTTCAATTTTTTATTAAAAGTCTTCTATATTTTTTATTTGAATATCTGAATTTTTCTAACAAATATCAATATTGTCAGGTTCTGATTAAACTAGGTTCGATTTGTCTGCATGAAAACCATTTAAAATCCACATCTCCTCGATACCACTTGTAAACCATACGCGGTGCTCCCCACGCTCCAACTTCGTAGTCTTCCCCTTCGCAAATGGCCTTTGGTCCCCATTTATAGGACCTACTGTCTACGACTTCATTCACCTTTATCCAGGTTTTGCCATCTCCATTAAAATTCATCCATTGCTCCAATTTCACTTTTGGATTGTTCATATCTCGAGATAGGATAATGTGAATATACTTGATCCCAAACCAACCATGACCTGCTAAAGTGATACGCGGAACTATGGGTTTAACACCGGCAGGATCATCATAATACTCGCCTGGACTTTGTTTGGCGAATTTAACTGTAGATCTTTCATTGGTAGAATTGCAATCTGTTTCACAATCGTAATTGAACTCTTCGCAACAAATATGATCGGCTTCATCGTGATGATTACAAGGCCCTCTAAGATAGATACCATCATGTTCTGTAGGTTTGTGGACATTAAAGAATCCTGTCAACTCAACATGATCAAGATCACTTTTGTCATATGTATAACCTCGAGCCATGGAGTCCTTATAACTCATTTTGCAACCATCTATAGCATCCTGATAGTCAGGATCTATGTTCAAGTTAAACTTGACTCTCTTATTGTCGTCAGCGGTCCATGAACCGTCTTCATTCTTTACTAATTTGTTATATGTAGAACCGCCACCTCTTTCAAAATGTGAATCAAATGGCTCATCATGATTCATGTACCAGACAAACCCCCTTTGTCTAGTAGGATACAAAAATGCAACTCCATCAGGTCCAACCTTATTAACCCTTTTGATTATTACAGGCTTACTAGCTAAAGGAACATTAGAACCGAATGTCTTACCAAACGGTACTAGGGGAAGTAACATAAATGCAGTTCCGACAGTTCCTACCATTTTTAAAAAGTCAAAACGAGAGACCGAGTTGAATTTTGGCATTTCGTTTAATACTTGATCTTTACAATATATAAAACTTAAAGATGGAAGACTCTTGATTCAAGTTATTTGTTTCGAGATATTTTATTTGGCATCCAAATTTTTGGTTCGTATAAATTCTCTTAAATTCATAGCTTCCTCTCTGTAAGCTCTAATCTTGTGAATATTTTTATCAGGACATCTTACCTCAACCGTTACTATGTTAACTTCTGCATCCGAACCAAGTACACTAGGATATATCTTTTCTATCTTACAGTCCCTGTCCAGCAGCTCTTGTAACTCCAATATAGATTCATTCAAGATCTATAGATTAGTATCATACTTATTTAAAAAATTGAATATTGATTTATGTGATTTATGTGATAAATATGTCGAATTTCGATTTTGTACAATATATCGAAACTTACTCTCATGCACACGAGCCTCTCTTATAAAGGATGAAGTACAGTCTTATGTAGAGCATGCAAGAATCAGAAACTGAGAGATCAAGAAAATCAACTTATCCAATTAACCCTCTCATTCTTAATAGATGGTCACCAAGGTCCATGACCGGCGAAGAACTTGATAATGAAGAAATCATGTCGCTTTTTGAGGCAGCAAGATGGGCGCCTTCATCATATAATAATCAGCCATGGAGATTTATCTACGCCAAGAGAAATACAGAACATTGGGACAGATTGTTTAGTTTGTTGGTTGAAGGCAACAGGGCATGGGCTAAAAACTCAGCGTTACTAGTTGTAGTGATATCTAGAAAAAACTTTGAATATAATAAAAAACCTGCAAGAACACATCAATTCGACGCAGGTTCTGCTTGGGAGAATTTGGCATTAGAAGCATTTTCTAGAGGGATTGTTGCTCATGGTATGCAGGGTTTTGATTACGATAAAGCTAGAATTGACTTGGAAATACCTACTGATTTTGAAGTGATGGCTATGATTGCGATTGGAAAAAAAGGCGCCAGGGAGAGTCTTTCCCCTGAACTTCAAGAAAAGGAAAAGTTAACTGATAGAAAACCCTTGAAAGACATTGTTATGGAAGGAATCTACCGCAAGTGATGTAATCAAATTTGATTGTTTTCCAGTCTTTCCTTTCCCTTATTGGTAATTCTAATTTCTGCCTTTTCCACTTCACTATTTAGTACATATCCATCTCCTTCTAGGATTTCAACAATTCGATCCACCTCTGTCGGATTAAATAGTCCTATTTCTTTACCAATTTCATATTTGCTGAAAAAGAATTTTTGACCTTTGTTTGCAGTTTTTTCAAAAAGTTTCAAGAGAAACTTGTCAGAAGCCTCGTTAGACATGATTATTCAAATCCAGGTAAAAGTTGGCTGATCATTCTTTTCACGCATTTCCGACTTTTTTCAGACATGGTCCTATAGTATCTCCTCAAAGACGAGTCATTGGTCTTTGAATTGTATTAACTAATTCATAATAGCATTTATCACAAACCATCTTGTTTAGGAACTGATTTAGTGAATAGGACTTTTTTCTACAGCTGTCACATAACGTGTCAGATTCCATGATGTAGTATAATCTTCATGACTTAAAATAGTTGCATGTCTTAACACAATTCTAATCATTTTATTAACTGAATTTGTTGTCAAAAATATGGATTTGATCGTTATATCACCATTTTAGTAACCTGCACATTTTTATCCATTTGGCTCGTACAGAGAAAATAAATTGCACCTAACAGATACAAAAAATGCATTTGCTGATTGACAGTATTGAATAAAAATATTAAGAATAATCCTTATGCACATAACACCATCTCCATTGCTTGTTCGGCAGAGCCACCATTACAGGGTGGTTAGTTTGCTTGTAGTGCTTCGTTGCATGAAGACCGACGGACGAATCACAACATCCTACATGACCACAAATCAGGCACATACGCAGTGCGACCCAATCAGTGCCTTCGATTTGACATTCTTCGCATCCTGTTGTTTTTGGGTTCATGTTATCGTTTGCATCAGCAAAATGTTCACATTTATTTTTCGTATTCACATTAAATAAACGGAGTCAAATTATATAAAAACTGTCAATTTGTCTTTCGTGTCTACACTAGATATTGTAAGCAAAAGTCTGCCTTAATATGCCGAATCCAAATAAACTTAGATAGTGTCTACACTAGATATTGTAAGCAAAAGTCTGCCTTAATATGCCGAATCCAAATAAACTTAGATAGTATCCACATTGTTTCTGTGTTCATTTAAAGTCGTCAATAATTTAAAAAAAAGTGTTGTAAAAAAAAATCAAGTAGGGAGAAGTGGAGTTGCGTATTTTACAACCAAGTCATGCTCTAACGTTACTGGGAGGATGAATATTGCATTGAAGAGGAACCTGAGCAGGACCACAATAATGATGATCACAATTATGATCAGTGCGATATAGACTAGTGTGCTTAAGACCATACAATTCTATGAGCATAAAAGTTTAAATAACTTTGATATTTGCATTTCGTATGTTCATCTATTTAAGGAATATTGTCCTACCATAAAGAAACATTAGGTATAGAAGAAAGAATTATGATGAAATTAGAGATTAATTGGTAACGTAATTGAAACTAAGAAGATAGAGAGAAGACTACTAAATCATTTTTCTTGGAGTGACCAATTGCCTGTCTGTTTTCTGCATATTCCAATCATGTTTGCTGCGTAGGAATTCCTTTGTAACCCCTTTATGACAATCTCTACATAAGGTTCTGAGATTATTATGGTTATGCAGGAACTCTGTAATAGTCTTTACCTTATTGTCAAGCGAATCGAATTTGTATCCTAGTTTTTCATAGAGTGACCTTGGAATTATATGATCGCATTCTAACAGACGTGATCTGGCAAATTTTTTTCTGTAAGAATAGGGATAACTCTTTTTGCAGATTTGACATGTGTACTTATCTCTTTTAAATATATCAGAACGAACTCTATCCCAGTAAAAATTATGGTAGTACCATTTCTCAAATTGTTTACTACATTCTTTTGAACAATATTTTCTAAATGGATATTTAATCAAATTTTGGCAACCAGTATTCCTACACAACGTATTTCCTATTTTGTCAAATCTATCAAACTCCCTTATGTACACTATATTCCTAGTCGACATACAGAAATGATAATTAAGATTACCTTATTTTCTGATCGAAGAAAAAAAATTCACACAGTAATTAATTTCGTTACTCTTTTAATAATTTTCAGAAATTTCGTATTTCCCTCATAGTTTGAAAATAATGAATGATAATATCAAATCAATCATCAACAGAGATATTTTATCGAATTGTGAGATACTTAGTTTTAATCTATTAGAACAATTTAAATCGGATTCGATAGCAGAGCGTATATAGAATTGAGTTTTCATAGGGTAAAAGTGCGCGCAATATGGAGAGTATAGGTAACATACTTTATTCCATTATTGACGAGATTGGAAAAGAAAAAATCCAAACTGCTATTACTTTGAATGTGGCAGTATCAAAACAATACATCCAGATGATAATCGATCGGTTTAATGCGGTAGTAAATCTTAATGATGAAAACGTCGGTTCTCTCTGCGAAGCCTTACTGCATTTTATGCTAACAACACGTACTTTGCCTTCCGTTAGAAAAGTTACAATTGAAAAGATGAATTTAGACGTAGTAATTCCAGGTCTTCATGTCCTTAGAAATTTCCCTGAAAAGGCAATTATAATCCAGATTGTAAAAGATTCCCAGGGAATAACAGAAGATGAGCGAAAAGATATTGCAACAATTCAACCAAATGTAAATAATATATGGGTAGTTACCAAGGAGCCAGCTTCCGGAGATTACGTAAACTACACTGCTGAATGTGGGAAGGAGAAGAATACTACTTTCCAAAGGCGAAATTTTCATGATATTATCGTAGATATTGACGCTTTTTTGGAAAAAACGAATGATAGAACCTTTAGGATTTTCCATTAACTCATTCATAATTATTATATGGGCTAATGACTTGCATAAAGCCTCTTGATATTTAAGAGATTCTAAATGCATATTAATTAGAAAGTTCTATTTAGTATAATGAGATATCGTAGTAGAGAAGAAATTTTTGCATCTATTCTTGATGTCACTGGGTCTGGTGCAGGAATTACACGCAGTAAAATAATGTTTGGTTCTTATCTCACATATTCCCAAGTTGTGGAATATTCAAAGATCTTGATTCAACGTGGATTGCTAGAATATGATCCAATCAATAGGACGTACAAGACAACCCCTGGTGGATTTACATTCATACAATTACAGAATGAGCTAAGTCAAATGATAAAAATTCGAGATCCAACAAGAATTTGAAGGTTAGTTCAACAAAGATATTGATAATGTTCCTCTGAAAGATACAACATTGTAAAGGTAATCACTAATTCTGTACATTCCTTCCGGAATGTTTCTTAACACTAGATTGAATCAATATTCTTGCTAACTAGGTTTCATTTTTACATATCTTCTTATTTTTCTAGGAAACGATAAATAAACATATGGCAGTTGTTGTTATATGATACTGTCAGAAGATAATATCCAACTAGTCAGAAATGTCATCGATGCTCTTAATACAGGTGATACTACTACAGTTTCAGAATTTATAGGTACTAATTACTTTAATCATGAATCACAAATGGATCCCGTTAGATCAAAAATGAGAGGACCACAGGAATTTATCGACACTGTAGTTAACATACGGAAGGCTTTCTCTGATCTACATTACGAACTGCTAGATTGTGTAGCATCAAATGAAAAAGTTATTTCAATTGTTTCTGTAAAAGGTAAACATACAGGTAGCTTTTTTGGGTTCATTCCACCAACAGGGAACAAAATATCTTATCAAGCTGTACATATATTTACAATTGGTGATGGAAAGATAACTGAGCATAGGGCTATTCGTGATGATTTAGCATTGATGTATCAGCTTGGTGTTGTAAAGGCAGCAACTCTACAATATGAAAACTTCCTAAAAGAGTGGAAAGCTGTTAGATCGTGAATATCCAGTTATTCAAGTACAAAGTTCAACAATGGGTTTAGGATCGTTGAAAATCTACAATTGAATGCATAAAAACCAATAGTATGTGTGGAAAGAGCAGAATTCTAATGCACAGTGGTCGACTTTAACTTCTCTTCATCTACATACTTTAAGCATGGACAGGCATCTGACTTTGAGATGTGGTTTACACATCTTCTTTGATGATGCATGTCCATCCAATGCCACTTTATATCGTGGCCACATATACACACCGACATAATTCTTTTCTAGTGATAATATGGTTAGCGAGCCATATCTAATTTTCGGAACTTATTAAAGCCTTAAACTTCAAGCACAACCTTATTTTCCATATATGCGCACAAGAGGGATGAAATTATAGGACATGAAATGCCAACTAGAAAGCAGCAGGTAAGGGGCAAGTTAAACTCTTATACATCAATCGAAATAAGTGTAAGTATGTCTTATGATTCAAGAAACCTTGTAAACAGGTTTTTGCGGCTGAATAGGTTGAATTCGTCAATGAATTATTTACCCCCAATAATAGCTCCATACCAAATTCTTCCTCCCAGTCTAATTCAAAAGAATAGAAATGAATTGGCACCAAGAGACATTATCAACAAGATTCAAGATCTTCCAGGAACCTCGGCTATTGGAACTGAACTGTTAAATGATTTGATAACTCGTCAGGAGGAATTTCTTAAGAGAATTAGAAAACATCCTCAAAACTTGAAGACGCATAATTCAGAATACAAAACTGAAAAGTAATATTTGAGAAAACTCACTTTCAGAACAACTGCGATCTTAATCTGGAATAATAATTGATAGAGACCAATTATCTCCAGAGAAGTACCTTTCTAAATAAAATAAAGATACTTAATTAACCGTCCTGGTTAAAAGTAATGACCTTTTTTAGGCGAGTTCCGTCATTTCATGTAACATTGACTTGTTTGAAGAATTTCTTACAGCAGTCTGAATTATTTTGGCAGTTTCAAAATCACATTCTAGGACAGAGGCAAGGTCATCTATCTTCATGTTAAGAATTTGTTTTTTGTTCAGAGAATGCTTTAAAATTAAGTCTTTCAGAATATCTGGAATAGCTAACGATTTTATGCCGTGTCTAAATAACATGTATAATAATAGTATCTATCTTATATAAGATTTCTCTAATGAATTCCTATAGTCAAGATGACCTATGTTACAAAAAATTTGGTTAAAAAATTTATTTTTTAACAGGATTCTGATTAAAAATTAGCAAAATGATATTAACAAACAGCAATTTAGGTTTCCAACAAATCTCGAGATCTACTTATATTATGCCGCTTACAGTCACATGATGACTTATCGGTCTGACTCAAGGGTTGATCTAGTAGGGAAATTCATTAATTTCTACCATCGATACGAAAATCTAAATTTAAAAATAACTTTTTTCTTGATATCTCTTCAAATTCTTCATTTATACTGGCTGACGACTGATGTTGTTCTTCAAAAGTTATTTGCAAAGAGTTTCTTCTTGGCACCCAAAAGTCTCTTACCGATTTTTGTATTAATAGACTACATAGAAATTCCAGCGCTAATATCTGGACTATTTTTCTACGCGTACTGTATACGCAAGAATAGAGCCAGCGCCAAGAAGAGTTATCTATTCTTGGGACTGCTAGCAGTACAGGTTGTTCATATTTTCTGGATCACTGATGAAGTTGTATATGACAGCTTTTTCAATTCCAGTTTCGTAGAACTCCCAGTTCTACTTTCATGGATAGCCATTCTCATAGATTACCTAGAGCTTCCGGTGATGGCCGACCTCTTCTATAAGGTAATTAGGAAGAAGAAAAGATAGGGTCATAATACTTTTTTACTATTAGCAAGCTATTTCTTCAAACGTTGGTTCATTTAACTTAAATGTCCTAATCATTTCTTCCACCGTAGAAATGTATTTTTGATAAAGTGAAGTGCCGCTGGTATCAAAGGTTATTTTATATTCTCTATTATATGCAAGCACGTCAATTTGCATTTTCTTCAATCTATCGTTGTTTTCTCCAAGTACAGTGTATACTATTTTCTGGGCGTCATAACCTGCAATGGAAATGGTTTCGGAGGTTTCGATGATTCCTGTCCCTCCCATAGTAATATTATTTTCCTCACTAGTCTTTATGCTCTCAAGGGTTCTGTCTGGTAGGTGAGAAATATCATGCAACTCAATTCCTACAATGGTCATCGAATCTTCTTGATTGTTTGGTTGAAATTCAACAATGTTATTTACAGGCAGTGTAGCATCATTCTGTATTATCTCTTCTAATTTCCAATCTGATGGATAATTTATTGATACCCCGCAGTTTTCATTAACATAGGATTTATCAAGCAGCTGTCCATATGATTTAATATTATTACCATTTGAGGCAACATAGATGAGAAGCAAAATTACAACTGTAGTAATTATGACATTGTTGGATTTCAAATATTCTTTGAATTCAACTGGTATTATTTAAGCTTAATTTCTAATATCGGTAATTTCTAGTGCACACTGGGGACGATATCATGTTCAGACATACATCATATCCGCTAATTATGTCATTAGATCTAATGCCATCTTTAGATCAGAAATCTCTGTTTCGATTACTTGCTTATCTAGATCATCTCGCGCATACTTTCTCAGTCTTTCACAGGCGTCTATTTCTGATATTATGATATCCTTCTTATCTTTAGATAAATTGTGAAATGACTCAACAAATGAGTATATCACTTTTCTGCCATTGTCTTTACATCCACAGGTTTTAGCAGTTATTTCATAGGGATCTTCAGATTCTGTAATGTTCATTCTTAGAATCCTCCTATTGCTAGATAATGCATTTGAAGATTCTGAAATTCAGGAACCAAAGCAGTAAAGATATGTAAATTAGTAATGATCATAAATTAGATCCGACGTCGTAGTATTTTAAGCTATAACCCAAGAAAAATCAAGCTCAATAACATTTCTTCAAGATCTCTCAAATATATTCTAAAATTACTAAGAAATGCTTAGATGCTTATTATCATATTCAGATATTTTGGGTGTTTTTGGAATTTCCTGGTTGAATTAAACTCAAAGTCCGATTCAGTATTATTTTGCATTGGGATTAGTTTCCCAAATCCCAAAGCTATTGTTCTCAGTATCAAGACATATAGCAAAATAACCCATTCCTGGAACGGACTTTTTTGACATAACTACCTTTCCTCCTGATTGAGATATCTTTGTGGAGTATTCATCTACTGATTTTACACCAATATAGTTTGTCATCACATGCTGAGGATTCTGCCTCTTCATCATTCCTCCACCAATAGCCTTATTCCCTTGCTCATCTGTAGTTGTAATTATTAGATAATCCATTCCATCCGGTAGTGTAAATTTTTCAAACTTCCATCCAAACATTTCGCTGTAGAATTTTTTTGATCTTTCGAGATCATCAGCTGGTATTTCAAAGTGTATTATAGTTGACATATATCTTAATTCGTAAAACGCCTTAATTAAGCTTCTTACCTTACTTGGTATTTATCGTTACTAAGGCAGTGGATCTGAGATCTCTAATGACTTGTTTGTTTATCAAAATGCAGAAGGCCTCAACAATTCAACTATGCAGGACCTGCAAGATAGGACAAACCATACAAAGGTATTGGCCGACGTTTTTGCAACCAGGATTGACGAAATTACTGACTTGCTGGAAACAACTAGCAGATATCCTGCAGTAAGGAACATTTCATATGCAAATTTGGTCGGTACAGAATTTATGGGAATACCAGAATTTTCAAATATTGAGAAAAGAAATGTTGCAAAGTATTTACTAAAAAATGAATCTATTCTTGGCGGAATATATTTCACGTTACCAAATGGAGATGTATATTTGGGGGAACCTTATTCAGCACAGGAACAACTCCCTCGACTTAACTTTGCTGATAGAGATTGGTATAAAGGAGTTATTAAAATAAATGAAACTTATGTTAGTTCGGTGTTCTTCTCGGCGTCTAGTCGAGCTCCTGCAACAGCTATAGCATTGCCTGTATATCAAGATGATAGTAATACCAAATTAATGGGATACTGGGTTGGAATAATCAATATAGGACCACTGTGGAAAAACATTAAGGATGATTATCTACCAGGGGTAAGGAACTAAATGTGATTGATAATGAGGGTACTGAAATGTTCAATTCTGGAAAATATAATTACACTGAAATACAATCAGCTCCTTCCTTTTATGAGAACGTCAATGCAACTATGATTGATAAATATAGTGCTACAATAAGAATAGTTGAAGGCAATATTGTAGCAATTTCCTATCCAATTCACATACGCTCTCATATTTGGACAGTTACCACAGTAGGCTAACATGATCAGATACAAATCTTGTTTTGAAATAAGTATTCATGATAATACGACTAATAACTATATGATTGAATAATTCAAAGCAAGATCTTCCTTATTAACCAGACCCCATCTATATATGCGGGCAAAAAATGGTCCGGAATGTGCTTTTAGAAACTGCTTCAACACTAGATAATAGGAAACTATTATTACTCTTTGTCGTTGTAACTGTAATTATATTAATAGACTATGAATTTGGACTTGTGTCTGATTTTATTCCAAACATAATCTCGTCTAGTGAAGGAATATCGCTCTTTGTCAGTACCGCCATAATATTTGCGATTACCAGTTTAATTATTCTAGCATACGTTAAGCAAATAGGTGAAAAAAGCGGAGCCAAAATCTTACACCTTGCCAGGACTCATAAATTGGTAACAATCGCTCAATATACATTAATTGTAATTTCTGCAATTGTAGTCTTGCAAGTATTGACTACTATGCAATACAATACTCTTAGTCTTGCAGTAACTCTTACCATAAGCTATGGACTATGGATTGTGACTATGATTTTACTGGCTCATGCTTTTTTTACTTGGTACAAATCAATAGCTTCTCATAATGAACTTCAAAGCAAAATTCTGATTTTAATTCTAGGCCTTTCAATGGTCGCCTATGTCATTAATGGGGCCTCTGGTCTTACCAACTATCTTATCTGGCTGCAGGAACAAAATCCCATAATACTGTCCACAGATGTTGCTTTTTTCCCAGATTTTGAACCGGCAAGTCTGGTAAGTCAGGTTGGAGCAGTAAATCAGTTATCGTCTACAGTTGCGTATGTTCTGACCTGGATTAGTGCAGTAATCCTCTTGCGACCTTATGTAGAGAAAATAGGTAAGGTCAAATTCTGGGGCATCATGGGATTTGCGTTTATCTATCTGATATCATATCCTTTGTATATTCTTGGGTTTCTTAGTCCGACTGGGAACACTGATACTGAAATTATGAACAATATTCTTATGATATCTACGGCTTCTGTTTTTGCAGGATTAGTTTTTGGTGCTGCATTTCTTTCTATCGCAAGAACCTTAAGGCGTGGAACAGCTATCAGACACTATTTGATACTTGCTGCTTATGGAATGTTTATTTTTTATTTAGCTGGATCTGCTACAGTATCTCAAGCAGCTTACCCACCATTCGGTCTTGTTTCAGTAGCATTTACGGGCCTTTCAACATATCTGATATATGTTGGACTATACTCCTCTGCTGTTACATTATCCCAGGATTTGACTTTACGAAAAACAATTAGAGAATCAGTATTGGAGCAGTCGAAGTTGTTGGATAGCATAGGAACTGCACAAATGGAGAAGGAGCTACAGACATGCGTGCTCACCATCGCCAAGAAAACATCTCATGAGATGAAGGAAAATAGTGGAATTGAAGCTTCGCTTACTGAAGATGATCTTCGAGATTATATGAGTGTGGTTATGAATGAACTCAAAATAGGTGGGAAATAATGACGGAAACAAAAGCGATTTTATTTATCATCAAAGTTAATTGAATAACTTTACCAATACAAAGTAACTATTAATCTTCTCATGACGCTATAATGAGAAGGGAGGATATCTTGAAATATTGCTTATATTCATTTTATTTATCACATAAATTCATCCATTTATTTGGATACTAACGATGCACAACTACTGGCACAAAAGTAGATTCAGAGGGTCAAATTCATAGCTATTTACTAATCATAGTATCAATATTTTTCCAAACAAGAGTTTTCAATCCAATTTCTTATCTAGTACATTTTTCAGTAGAAAACTAATAGACTAATTTTCTAGTCGATGCTATTTAAATTCATTAATTTAATATAGTGCAGTGATCAAGTGTAGTTAGGTGGAATTATGAGAAGTAATTTTATGTTGCTTGTAGGGCTAAGTGCTGTATTTGTATTTCTTGGCATCTATGGGACATCATTCGTAAATGCTCAAACTTCCGCTAATGATAGTTCTGCGGAGAATGGAACAAGTAGTGCTAATTCTGCAGTACAAACTGATAATTCAGACCCTTTCAAAAGCCAAACCTCTTCTAACAATGTGAATGATAATAATCCATCTCAAGATGATGCTGACTCATCTACCAATAACAACAATGATGATGCTTCAATTGCAAATGATGATTCTGCCAATGACAATAACAACAAAAATGACAATAACAACAATGATGATTCTGCCAATGACAATAATAACAACGATGACAGTGATAAGGATGGATCAGACGATGACAATTCTTCAGATGAAGACAAAGAATCCAAAGACGATAGAAAGTTCGAATTGCCATTCCCTTAAGTTATAGAACTATATCTTTCCTATATTGTTACTAACTTTGAGATTAATAATTTATCTGACAACAATTTAGTTCTAGGGCGAGACATGATAATTTATTCATATGAGGAAAATAGTAGCATATCGGCTAAACAATAATATTGCAAAATTTATATCAAAATTTGTGAAAACTACAAAATTTTATAAAAAAGTAACTTGTATTATTAAATTATTTCGAGGAGGTAAAATATCTCCTAACGACAAGCCCAACAAATGTCATCAAAAAGGAAATTAATTTATAGTGTCAAAATACACTAAGACTGAATGATGAACAGGAAACTTTTGCTAGGTATAAACTCAAAAATACTCACAAATTTCAGCATCTCATTCTTAGTGGTGCTTGTCCTATCACTAACCTCCGGTGTATATGCTAGTGTGGATTATGATTTTAAAAATAAATTACCAGGAGATAATCACGGAGACAACAATCCATCCGAAAAAAATTGTAAGAAATCAGACACCTTAGAGGAAATATCTGTAAAAATAGATGCCGAAAAGTGTGAAATTGATGATATCAAAGACTATAAGGAATGGGATTTCTACAAACTGGAGGACCCAGAAACCAAACAGTGTTTGACCTTCTTTGAAGACTTGGGTGGCTCTTTGGTCGATTATGAAGTAGTCTACTGCTATGCATATCCTGAAAAATACGATGAAAAAGCCAACTAGTTAAAAAACTTATTTTGATTGGTTATACCTCTCTTGGGTATGCCATTGCACTTTTATTTAAGGTGAGATTTTAGATATAGTAGGTTAGATCATTTTCTTTATTAGTAACAAACGTTCTGTAATTTTTTATTTTGAATTCTTTGATTCTTCAACCTTAATTCGACATTCAAATTGAACTGCATTCAAACTCAAAATCTAATAATCATATTCGTCTTCCCTATCATTCCGATGTTCCTTTATTTGTGAAGCTGAGCCCGGGTCGGACTTTACATCCCGTCTTCTATTCGAAGCAAACGCATAGCCAAAAGAAACTACAATTATCGTTACTGCTAGTACAGGACCGATAATATCTGGTAATATTTCAAAGTTGGTTATTGTTTCATACGAAGCAATAGCTCCCACGGCCAGTGCAGCTGCGCTTAATGAATAAGCCATATATCTAAAGCCTCCTTTTCCGAATATTCTAGAAAAAGCGGATCGCAATAAGTAGCTGTCTAACGTATCTATCGGGATCATACCTACAGCGAAGAAGCCTGCAAGGACTAAGGCTACTTGGACTCCAAGAGATGCTGAAGCTATTGCTGATAAGGTAATTGCAGAGATCTGAGTTGCTGTATCAAATCCTAATCCAAAAACTATTCCGGTAATAAGCGCAGAACTAAAAGGTTTCATAATTCCCAACTTGGACAAAACTTTGCTTGCGAGGATAGCCGAGCCTGTTTTTCCCCATTTCTTCATTGAGTAAATGTTTACCGCCCCGATCACTCCTAATGCAATGCCGCCTATTATTCCACCCAGAAATGATAACTGTTCAACATTTGTTATGTTGCCTACAACGTAAATGATTAGTATCATTTCAGCCAGAACCGCTATCATATGACCTATGCTAAATCCCGCGCCTACCCACTGGGAATTTCTACCAACTTTATGCAATCTTACTAGGTTATCTATTGCAGTGATATGATCTGCATCGAGTGCATGACGTAGGCCCAACAAAATCATTGTGGGAATCGAAATTAAGACAAATGTTAGTGGGTCGACCAACTTATGACCTTTAAGTATCAAAGAACGATGCTTATATTTTTTAATTCCTCTACAGGTTCCGGAAATATTCTAAATTATTCGATTAGCAATAAGTTTGACCATAAATATACACTTAGCTTCCAAGTATTGGTATTGTGTGGTATTTGGACCGAACCAATATCTTTCACGCAGTTTATTGGATGGTAAATAAAAGCACTGAGAAAATTAAAGTAATAAAGAAAAAGCATAACTATCTGCAAAAGCTCCTATACCTAGGTCATTTGTAAGACTTATGATTCATATCAATAAGATAATCGGGAACATCAACTCTGATTCAGACTTGCATGAAAGATATCAAACTATGATGAAAAATGACAAAGTGGAGAAAATACAAATTAGTCGACTTGAAGCTGACAGGACTAGGATAAGAAAGTTATCCAATAAGGGTACGGAACTGGCTCTTACTATGGAACCTAGTTCTCACATCAATGACGGTGACGTAGTTTTGTTGACAGCAGAAAAAATGATCATAGCAAAAAGAGAATCAGAAAATGTGGTCATTATATCCTTAAACAATGATATATCATCACAACAAATATTAGAAATAGCAATAAAGCTTGGTCATATTATTGGAAACATGCACAGACCTATAAGGGTCACAAATAATAAAGTGTATTTCCCTATACAATCTGATTCTGAAATTGAATTGTTCAAAAAGCTATTTCATAATTTGAGGCAAAATATTGATATTAAAAATGAGAACATAGTTTTTGAACCAGACCTAGGATATGATATTCATGGACATTGATATTGACAATGAGGACATCAGCATATTGCAATTGTCCGACTCTTTTTTTCCGACAGGACTGTATGCAACCTCTAGCGGATTGGAAGCATTATCGCAGCTAAAGAAGCTAAAGGGCAAAGATATTGCTGAATTTATTTCCACTTACTTAAAACAGGTAATAGGTCCGTCCGACTGTACGGCACTGGGCAACGCTTATCAATCATGTGAGAGAAGGGATATAACTTCTCTCCTTCATACGGATGAATCTCTATACTTTATGAAATTAGTTGAGGAGACAAGAACAGCATCAGTTAGATCCGGTAATCAATTGCTAAAATGTGTTAAGACTTTTGCCACAAATAAGAAAATGTTAAAGAAGTATCAAGCCGCTATCAGCGCTGGTAACGCAATGGGGGTATACCCAGTATCCTTTGGAGTAGTAACGGAATCACTTGATATTGAAAAGAAAAAAGCCGGCCTGATATTTTTGTATGGATTTGCTGTAAGCATTGTAGGAGCTGCTTTGAGACTCGGTATACTTCAGCATTTTGAAGGTCAGAAAGTAATCCATTATCTAAGACCCGTCATTTTGCAATCGGTCCTAGAAAATATAGATAAACCAATTTCGGGTATGTGGCAATTTGCGCCGGGCCTTGATATTTTGCAAATGAAACACGAAAACATGAACTCAAAAATGTTTATTACATGAAATTAGATCAAGTCACTTATGGCTCCTGTGAGAATTCCCCGAGTTGGAATAGGGGGTCCTGTGGGTTCAGGCAAAACAATGCTTATCGAACAGATTGTTCCACTACTTTCGGCAAGGGGATACAAAGTGAGCATTATATCTAATGATGTTATTTCAAAAGAAGATGCAGAAAGGATGAGA
>Ga0193741_1000109_pt1 | contig 20560 bp, 23 predicted proteins | sample L2s2metaG_FD_143059 | JGI IMG/M metagenome (GOLD analysis project Ga0193741, IMG submission 143059) | Soil microbial communities from a riparian zone of the East river system, Colorado, United States - L2s2 | ecosystem: Environmental > Terrestrial > Soil > Riparian zone | place: USA: East River...
CCCTTTTGCCGCCGTCCCAGCATCAGATGACCGGCGCCGGGCACCAGCCACGACACCACACAAACCGCTGCGGGAGGCACGACAGCGAGTTTACCTCAGGTCTTTTGTCGCGACCGCCGCGACGATCGCGCCGGCGCTCGCGCCAAGTGGAAGGGCGAGCAGCGCGCGCGTGATGTTGGAGCCGTCCCATACGCCGATCGCGGCAGTGGCCAGCGACAGCGCGGTGGGAATCGCTGCGATCACGATCAGCCGCGCGGCAAAGCGCGGATCCCATGCGAGCGGCCGCCACCCACGCGCGATCTTCAGGCCGATCCAGGCGGCCAGCCCAGCTGCGCTACTGAGATACAAGCCCGTGCATCGCGCGCAGACCGGAAGCTGGTGACCGTCGACAAAGAATGACCTGTCGGGCCTCTGGTGGCAGATCACGCTGCCGACTGCAAAAACAAATTCACTAAATAAATCCATACCAGTCAGCTAGTTACAGTAACGCCGGTATCGATTGTGAAAAATGGAACTTGCCAAATGCCCCTCTCGTCTAACACCATTTGAAGTCTGAACACTGTTTAACTCGGCGGGACTGAGACCCGCCACATTGCGAGATTCATGGGCACAAAAGAACGCCAGGACCGGGAACGACAGGCCATCACGGCCTCCATCCTCAGCGCGGCGCGCGACCTGTTCATTGCCGAAGGCTATCAAAGCGTCTCCATCCGCAAGATCGCCGAACGCATCGAATACAGCCCGGCCGCCATTTACAGCTACTACGCCAGCAAGGACGACATCTTCCTTGCGCTCGCGGCGGAAGGCTTTCATCTCCTCGATGCCAAGGTGCACGCGGCGATGACGACCGACGATCCGCTCGAGAACGTGCGCGGGTGCTGGTGGGCGTTCTATGAATTCTCGCAAGAGCAGCCGGCGTACTTCCAGCTGATGTTCGTCGACCGATCGGTCCCGCGCATCACGCAGCAGTGGGAAGGCTTCGAGTTCCTGCAACAGATGCTCTCGAACGCGGTCACCGCGATCCAGAAAGCGATCGACGCCGGCGCGTTTCCGAAATCGCTCAGCCCGAACGCGGCGATGCACATGTTGTGGGCCTCGTTGATCGGCCCGGCGGTCGTTGGCCTCCGCCATCGCCTCGCCACCGGCGAAGACTACGACGCGCTCGCGCGCGACGTGCTCAACGCCACCATCGCCGGCTTGCAGGCCGGCGTGACACCCACGTTCGTATCGTGCAAGTGCCCTGACGAAGGAATCGCGGGAGCCCCTGTTCCTGCCGGAGTGCGTAGTCATGAGTCGGAATAATTCCCAGTTTGCCATTGTTGGTTTTGCGATCATCCTGAGCTCCTCCCTGTTCCTCGCCGCGTGCGGCTCCTCGTCAACGACCGCAGAGGCCGCGCCGGACACCACCGCGCCCGAAGCCACGATCGTCGACGTGTCGGTCGTGACGGCCTCGGTCGGCGTCATCGAATCGTCGCTCGAGATCTCCGGCACGCTGGCGCCGCGCAGCCGCGTCGCCGTGAAGCCGAAGCTGTCGGGCACGATCGAGCGCATGCTCGTCGACATCGGTGACCCGGTGGCGATCGGTCAAACGATTGCGACGATCGATCGCCGCGAGATCGACGCGCAGGTCGATGCGTCCGTCGCCGCGGTCGCGGTCGCGAAAGCCTCGCTCGATACGGCGGACGCCGGACTGGCCAGCGCAGTGCTCGAACACGATCGCGCCAAGACCCTGTTCGAAAAGGGCGCCCTGCCACGTCAGCGCCTCGACGCCGCCGAGACCGCGCATCGCTCCAGCGTCGCCCAGCGCGATCTGGCGACCGCGAACCTGGCTCAGGTGAACGCGGCCCTGCGCCGCGCTCGTGAAGTGCAGAGCAACTCGACGGTCACCTCGCCCGTGAATGGCTTCGTGGTCGAGCGCAATTACGACGCGGGCTCGACGCCCGGCGACAAGCCGATCGTCGTCGTCGCGGACCTGAGCGAGATGAAGCTCGAGGCCGGCGTCGGCGAGATGGAGGCCGGACGGCTGCGCGTCGGCATGAAGGCGACGGTCGCCGTCCAGGCGAAGCCGGGCCGGATCTTCACGGGCCAGCTCGCCGCGATCGCGCCGGAAGTCGACGAGCGCAATCGCCACTTCAAGATCGATCTGCGCGTCCCGAACGACGGCCGCACGCTGCTGTCAGGCATGTATGCGACCGCCCGCATCGTCGAAGCGACGGTGCCGAACGCGATCCTCATTCCGAAAGAAGCCGTGGCCACTCGCGACGGCAAGCGAATCGTCCAGAAGGTCCAGGGAGATTCGGTGTCGATCGTCGAGGTCGTCGAGGGACCTTCCGATGGCGCGCGCGTGCAGATCGTCAAAGGTCTGGCCGCCGGCGACACCGTGCTCGCCGACGCGCGTCGTCAGCTGGCGACCGGATCGAAGGTCCGTGGCATAGCCGAGAGCCGTTAATTGCTAACTGGTAACTGGAAACTGGTAACTGGCAACTAGTCATGTGGATTTCTGATACCTCAATCAAAAGGCCCGTCTTCGCGACGATGGTCATCGTGAGCTTCATGGTGCTGGGCATCGTGTCCCTTGGACGCCTCGGCATCGATCTGTTCCCGGAAGTGAACTTCCCTTTCGTGAACATCTCAGTCGTCTATCCCGGCGCCGGGCCCGAAGAAGTTGAGACGCTGGTCACCCGGCCGATCGAGGACGCGGTGGCCGGGATCAACGGCGTGAAGCGCGTGATCTCGACGTCGACCGAGGGCTTCTCGCGCGTCGGCATCGAGCTGCGCCTCGAGATCGATCCGCAGGCGGCCACCGCGGAAGTGCGCGAGAAGGTCGCGGCGATTCGCGAGCGACTGCCCGAGCAGATCAAGGACCCGACGATTCAGCGCTTCGACGTGTCGGCGCTGCCAATCGCGACGTACGCGGTCGGCTCGACGAGCCTGGCGTCCGATCGCATCCGCCGCATGGTGGAGGACGATCTCAAGCCGCTGCTCGGCCAGATCGACGGCGTCGCCGCCGTCGAAGTCAACGGCGGGCAGGTCCGCGAGCTGCAGGTCAATCTCGATCCGCGGCGCCTCGAAGCTTTGAATCTTCCGATTACCGAAGTCGCAGCGAAACTCGCCGCCGACAACCTCGACCTGCCCGGTGGGCAGGTCAGGCGCGACGGCAAGGCGGTTTCGCTGCGCACTCAAGGCCAGTACCAGACCGCCTCGGAAATCGAGCACGTGATCCTGCGCTCGGACGGCGGGTCCACCGTGCGCGTGAAGGACGTCGGCGACGTGGTCGACGGCTACGAAGATCGCGTCTCGACGACGCGCCTGGATGGCGAGGACGCGGTGTCGTTCTCGGTGCGCAAGCAGTCGGGCGCCAACTCCGTCGACGTGCAGCGCAAGATCGACGCGGCGCTCGCGAAGGCGGCGCCGAGCTTCCCCGAGCTGCAGATCAAGACCGTCCACACCGACGCGGAAGGCATCATCGAAAACGTCGAAGACGTGCGGATGAACATCATCTTCGGCGGCATCATGGCCGTCCTCGTGGTGTTCGTGTTCATGCGCGACTGGCGCTCAACGTTAATCACCGCGCTGGCGCTGCCGACGTCGGTCATCGCGACGTTCTTCTTCATGTATGCGGTCGGCTTCACCATCAACATGATGACGCTGATGGCCCTGTCGCTGGTGATCGGCATCCTGATCGACGACGCGGTGGTGGTGCGCGAGAGCATCTACCGCCACATGGAGCACGGTGAAGATCCGGTGACGGCGGCGCGCAATGGCACGTCGGAGATCGGCCTGGCCGTGATGGCGACGACCTTCACGATCCTGGCGGTGTTCCTGCCGGTCGGCTTCATGACCGGCATCGTCGGCCAGTTCTTCAAGTCGTTCGCGCTGACGATCGCGTTCGCGGTATCGATCTCGCTGCTGGTGGCCTTCACGCTCGACCCGATGCTGTCGTCGCGCTTCGTGCGGTTCATTCCGCTCGAAGAGCGCACGCGCACGCGGACCGGCCGGTTCATGGAGCGCGTCGGCCATTTCTACGATCGCATCGACGTCCAGTATCACAAGCTGCTTGGCTGGGCGGTCGGGAATCCGTGGAAGATCGTCGCCACGGCGGCGGTGGTGTTCTTCGCGAGCCTGTCGACGCTGTCGGTGATCGGCACCGAGTTCGTGCCCGCTGAAGATCGCGGCGAGTTCGTCGTGAACATCGAAGTGCCGCCGGGCACGGCGTTCGAGCAGACCGTGGCGCATGTCGTCGACGTCGAACAGGTCGTCAGGGAGATGCCGGAAGTGCGGCAGATTTTCTCGACGGTCGGTTTCGAAGGCAGCCCGCTGAAGGCGTCGCTGCGCGTCAAGGCCGGCAAGAAGTACGAACGCGAGCGCGGCCTCGAGCAGCTCAAGGAAGACATGCGCGCGCGGCTCAAGCAGATTCCGCTGCTGAAGATGACGGTCGCGGACCCGGAGTTCATGCAGGGCTCGCCGACGCAGGCGCCGCTCAGCGTGTATCTGCGCGGTGACGACATGGCGGAGCTGCAGCGGCTGAACGAAGAGGTGGTGGCGAAGGTCAAGGCGGTGCCCGGCGCCGTTGACGTCGACAGCACGCTCGAAACCGGCCAGCCCGAAATGGCGGCCAGCGTCAATCGCGAGCTCGCGGCCGATCTCGGCTTCGATGTCGGCTCGGTCGCGATGCAGCTGCGCGGCATGGTCGAAGGCATCGTGCCGACGCGCCTGCGCGAGGACGACAAGGAGTACGACATCCGCGTGCGCCTCGCGCCGGAATTCCGCAACGACTTCGAGTCGATCTCGCGGACGCCGCTCTACTCGCCCACCGGCGCCGTCGTGCGTGCCCGCGACATCGTCAGGATGAATCCCGAAGTGGGTCCCGCGGCGATCGAGCGCGAACAGCGCCGGCGCCAGGCCAAGATCAACATCGAGCTGTCGGACCGCCCGCTCGGCGATGTCACCGCCGATGTCGGCAAGGTGATGGCCGGCATCGCGATGCCGGCGAACTTCGAATGGGGCTTTGCCGGCGACGTGGAAATGATGCAGGAGGCCGGCGCGGCGATGGGGCTGGCGCTGATCCTCGCCATGGCGTTCATCTACATCGTGCTGGCGTCGCAGTTCGAGTCGTTCCTCGAGCCGTTCCTGATCATGACGTCGCTGCCGCTCGCCCTCGTGGGCGCGCTGCTGGCGCTGCTCCTCACGGGCCGTCACATCGGCATGCCGGCGATGATCGGCGTGGTGATGTTGATGGGGCTCGTCACCAAGAACGCGATCCTGCTCGTCGACCTCACGAATCAGTACGTCCGTGAAGGCCTGAGCGTGAAGGACGCGATCCTCAAGGCCGGCCCGGTGCGCCTGCGGCCGATCATGATGACGACGATCGCGATGATCCTCGGCATGTTGCCGTCCGCCATCGGCACGGGTGAAGGTAGCGCGTTCCGCTCGCCGATCTCGATTGCGACGATCGGCGGCCTGATTACCTCGACGCTGCTCACGCTCGTCGTGGTGCCGGTCTCGTACCTGCTGCTCGCGCGCTTCGTCGAGCGCGCGCGGGCGTTCCGCGCGACGCCGGCGCGTGTGCCCCAGGCGGTTCGCGTCGCGGGCGTGGTGCTGCTCGTCGCCCTGGTGGGATGGCTGCTCTCCACGACGAATGCATTCGCCCAGACCGGCCCCCAACCCGCCTCCGCCAAGGCTACGGCGGGGCAAGCCCCTGCTGGAACGATAACGCTGACGTTCGACCAGGCGCTGCAACGGGCCCTGTCTGCGAACGAAGGCCTGAAGGTTTCGCAGGAAAAGGTGGTGGAAACCCAGGCGAGGGTGCAGGAAGCGAAAACCAACTTCCTGCCGCAAGTGAACCTGGGCTACTCGTACACGCCGTCACAGCGTTTCCCCACGATTCGCATTCCAGCCGGGATCTTCGGACCGCAGGAGCAGACGTTCCAGGCGGCATTCGCGCGCGAGAACAGCGTGCAGCTGTTCATCAACCAGCCGATCTACACCGGTGGCCGGTTGCGCAGCGTCTATGGCATCACGACTTCGTCGCTCGACGCGTCGAAGCTGGAGCTCGATCGCACGCGGCAGGAGATCGAGTACCGCGTCGTCGAAACCTTCTACGCCGCCCTCATGAACGAGCGGGGTGTGGCGGTCGCGGAGGAACAGATTCGCCTGAACCAGAAGCAACTCGAACTGGCGAAGGCGCGCTTCGAGGCGGGCACAGTCGCGCGGCTTGACGTCCTGCAGGCGCAGGTCGAGCTCGCGAACGCGAAGGCCCGCCGCATCCAGACCAGGGCGCAAGTCGATGCCTCGATGCAGGCGCTGCGCAGCGTGCTCTCTCTGCCGCAGACGCAGCCGCTGCAACTGGCCGGGTCGCTCGATGAACCAGTCGTCGGTCATGCTCGCGAAGAGCTCGATCAGCACCTGCCGCAGCGGCCCGACCTTCGCGCCTTCGACGCCCGGAAAGATGCGGCCGAGTACTCATCGCAACTGGCCGACAGCGAGTGGAAACCCAGCCTCTCGTTCACCGGGAACATGCAGTATCAGCAGGACTCCGTCGGATCGCTGCTGGCGCGCGACAACCAGAGCTACCAGTTCGGAGTCGCGTTCAGCATGCCGCTGTTCGGCGCGCCAGGCGCGGCGGCGCGCCGCGGCGTCGCGCAGTCGCAGATGCGGCAGGCCGAACATGGCCTGCGCTACGCGACCGACAACGCGCGTCTCGAGCTGGAAACGGCATGGACCGCACTGGAAGCGTCGGCCGAGGTCGTGACGACGCAGGAAATGGCGCTGGAGCTGGCGCGCGAAAGCGTCTCGATCGCCCAGGTGTCGTACGAGAACGGCGTCATCACGTCTGCCGAGCTCAACGACTCGCAGGTGCGGCTGCTCCAGACGGAATGGCTGCTGATGCAGGCCAAATACGCGCGCATCACCGCCGCCGCCCGCGCCAAGGTCGCGGCCGGCATCCCGTAAATGACTTTGTGATATAAAGCTTTAGTGCCGTTCGACAAACGCAAGGCGTTCATCGGACTGTTGATCGCGGGCGTCGCGGGAGCAATCCTGTTTCTGCCCGCGATTTACTTTATTGGCCTCGCCATCGCGCCACCACGGCCGATGCCGGCGAAGGCGCACGCGCCGCCGCTGATCGCCGACGCGATTTGGGCGCGGGCCGAGGGTGGGCGCGCCACCGGGCTTACTCCCATGTCGCCCATCACCCTGGCGCGGTTTGCCGGCTGCGTGGCCTTCGAGGATTTCAAGGACACCACGCCGGGCGACGCGCGCCGCTTTTCGGCATGCCGCGAGCACATGCCTGCAATCCGGGGCGTCGAATATCTCTCGACCGTGCACATGCGGGATGCCAATGCCGCGACCGGCGGTTTCCGCGAAGCCATCGGCCAGCTGGCAACCGCGGCGTGGATGACGCGATCGTGGACAAAAGCCGAGTTCCTCGACACGCTGGCCGAGCGCGGCGAATTTGGATCCGGCCTTCGGGGTGTGGAAGCGGCCGCGCAGGGTTACTTCGGCCACGCCGCTGCTGAAGTCACCTTGCCACAGGCGGCACTGCTCGCCGCGCTTATTGCCGATCGGCGCGTCGATCCATGGTGCGATCCTGCCGCTGCCGCCGACATGCGGCGGCGCGTCCTCGAGCGGATGCGCGATGACGCGGTGATCGATCAAACGGCCTACCAGTCGGCCAACGCGGCCGATTTGGGCCTGGCCTCGCCTCCGTCCAATCACGCGGCGTGCCGGGAATGAAACTCTCCGAGACGCAGCGCAAAGCGATCGTCACTCTTGCGATTGCCGGCGTGGCCGGCGCCATGCTCTTCTTGCCGGCGATCTATTTTTTGGGTCTGTGGCTGTCGCCGCCGCGGCCGGTGCCATCGGCCGCGGGCGTGCCGGCACTGTTTGCCGACGCCGTCTGGGCACATGTCGACGGTGGCCGCGCATCGGAGCTGCGGCCTGTCAACCCGGCCAACCTGGCAGGCATGGTTGGGTGTCTGGTTGCAGGGGACATCGGCGATCCGCCCGAGCAGCGCGCCAAGAAACAGGATTGTGTGGAACAGATGCCGGGGCTCCAGGCCGCTGGGTATCTGTCGCGCCTTCACATGCGCGACGAAGGCGTATTGCCCGGCAAGATCCGCTATGCGTTCGCCCAGGTCGCGACCGGCGGGTGGATCACGCGCAACTGGTCGAAACCGGAGTTCATCGCAACCCTTTCCTCGAGTTCGGAGTTTGGCTTGGGATGGCGCGGCGCTGAAGGCGCGGCACTCGGCTATTTCGGCCGGCCGCTAACGGATCTGCCGTTGCCGCAGGCAGCGATGCTCGCCTCCTTCGTCGGCACGGTTGGCACGAAAGGCCTGGGCATGGCCAGTAGCTGGGTCGATCCGTGGTGCGATCCGGAACGCGTCGCACGCATGCGGAGGCGCGTCCTCGACAAGATGCGCAAGAACCTGGTGATCGACGATGCGGCATTCGAATTGGCGGATCGAGCTGAGCTCGGCTTGGGCGATCCGCCGGCCGATCACAAACCCTGCAGCGGGTAAGGTATTCTCTTGGGCTGATAAAGGAGTTTCATATGCCCAAGTTCGTCATCGAACGAGAAATCCCCGGCGCCGGGAAGTTGTCAAAAGCCGATCTGCACGCCATCTCCCAGAAATCATGCAGCGTCCTGAGCAGCATGGGTCCGAAGATTCAGTGGCTTGAAAGCTACGTCACCGACGACAAGATCTATTGCGTCTACATCGCGCCGGACGAAGCCACGGTGCGTGAACACGCGACCAAGGGCGGCTTCCCTGCCAACCGGGTCTCGCGCATCGCGACGATGATCGATCCGACCACCTCTGAATAATGCGCACGCTCGCGGCGATTGCCATCGCGCCGCTCGCCGTCATTCCTGTGCTCGTCGTGCTGTTTGGGCCGTGGGCGATCGCCCACGGCGGCACACGCGCTCTCACCGGCATCGTCGTCCCGGCGATTGTCGTGGCGTATCCGATGGTGGTGCTCTTTGGACTGCCGATGCACCTGGCCCTGGTCCGCGCCGGCTGCATGCGTTGGCGCGACTACGCGATCACCGGCCTGCTGCTCGGCGCCGTTCCCGTCGCCGGTTATGTGGTGGTCGCGGTCGCGTTCGAAGCGAAATTCGCAATCGCGTCGATGGGATCCGCACTCGTCAGGAATGCGGAATGGGGCGCGATCGGCGTCGTGGTGTTCGGACTCTGCAGCGCCGCGGTCGCGATCGCTTTTCGCGCGATTGCGGTCGGCCGTGACGGCCTGACGACCTGAAACCTGTTTACGGCTTTTCCATCAGGATCGCGCTGAGCGCATCCTTGTCGGTCGGCAAGTCGGACTCACCGGCGGGGAAATTATTCAGCTTCAGCAAGTAGGCGATGACGTCCGCGTACTCTTCTTTCTTCAAGCTGCCGGGGTTGTCCTCCGGCATCGAGTCGCTGATGACGTCGAACATCTCCCACAGCGGCTTGCCGGCAAAGCTCGCATAGAACAGGTCGTCGGTGAATCGATTCGGCGCGTGACAGCTCGCGCACTTCGATCCAAACAGCACGACGCCGCGATCGGCCTGCGCCGCAGTGTAGACTCCGGCCTTCACGGATTTCTTCTCTTGCGCGGAGGTCGCCGCCGCACCGATCAACAGCGCGGCTGCGAGGATGAAGGCGGATCGAATCACTTTTTCTTCTCGACCTTGATCGCCGCCATCGCCGCCGCGTTGCCCTGCAGCTCGGTGTCGCCGGTCTTAAACTCGTTGAGCGACAGGAAATACGCGAGGATGTCGCCGTACTCCTGCTGCTTGAGGCTGCCGGGATTGTCTTCGGGCATCGTACCGCTCGCGATGTCCCAGATTTCCTTCATCGGCTTGCCGTCCCACGCCTCGTAGAACGTGTCGCCCATGAAGCGCGACGGCTCGTGACAGCCGGCGCACTTCGAGTCGAACACCGTCTTGCCGCGTGCCGCCTGCTCGGCGGTATACACGCCGTCGTTGGTGGTCTTGGTCGGCGCCTGCGCCGCCGCGACGATGCCGATCGAATAGCCGGCGATCGCCACGGCCATTAATACACGTGAGATCATGTTTTCAGTATAGCAGCGGCGGCGCGGGTGCTACAGCGCGCCGAAATGCTTCTCGTAGCGCTGCTTGAACTCGGCCCAGGTGTAGGCGTGCGACGTGCCGCCAAGATGCTCGAGCGCGTAGGTCGCCGCGACGCTGCCCAGCTGGGCGCAGACGCGATACGGCGCGCCCGTCGCGAGCCCTTTCATGAAGCCGCCACGGAACGCATCCCCGACACCGGTGGGATCCTCGATGCGATCGGGCGGCACCGCCGCCACGTCCTCGACGCCGTCCTTGGTGTGGATCGAGCAGCCTTTCTCGCCCTTCGTGATCACCAGCAGCGGCGCGTGCGTGAGGATGTCCGCCTCGCCCATGCCGGTCTTCTGGCGAATCAGCTCGAACTCGTAGTCGTTGCAGATCACCATGAACGCGCCGGTCACGCCGCTCGTCAGCTGCGATCCCTCCATGCGCGCGCACTGCTGTCCCGGATCCCAGATGTACTTGACGCCCATCGCGGCGCACTCTTCAGCCCACTGCACCATGCCGTCGGGATCGTTCGGAGAAATGATCACGAGCGCATCCTTGATACCGGGCACCGTGCGCATCGACAACTCGCCGGCGTTCGCCATCGCGCCGGTGTAGAACGAGGCGATCTGGTTGTTGGCCTGATCGGTGCTGCAGAAAAACGACGCGCAGTGCTTGCCGTAGATCACCTTCACCAGCGAGGTGTTGATATTGACCGCGTCCATCCACAATTTGTATTCGCCGAAGTCCTGGCCCGCCGTCGCCATCAGAAATGGCCGCTCGCCGAGTAGCGCGATGGTGTACGCGATATTCGGGCCGCACCCGCCCCGGCGCTTGTCCAGCGAATCGACCAGGAAGCTGAGCGAGACACGATCCATGTGGTCGGCCAGGAAGTGTTCCGTAAACTTCCCGGGAAAGGACATCAGGTAGTCGAAGGCGATCGATCCTGTGACGATCAGTTTCATTTCACGTACTTTCCGATGAGGGGCGCAAGATCGCGCTTCACCTTTTCTGGAATCGCGTCCGCGTGCGTCAGGATCGCGGATCGCAACGCGCTGTGCGCGGGATCGCGGTGCGTGACGTCGAGGCGCTCGATCACTTTCGCGATCACCTCCTGCGCCATCTTCACGTTCGCCGTCAGGTAGCCGATGATCATGTCGATCGTGACCGAATCATGATCGGGATGCCAGCAGTCGTAATCGGTCACGAGCGCCATCGTCGCGTAGGCGATTTCGGCCTCGCGCGCCAGCTTCGCTTCCTGGAGGTTGGTCATGCCGATCACATCGCCGCCCCACGAGCGATAGAGATTCGATTCGGCAAGCGTCGAGAACTGCGGACCCTCCATGCAGACGTAGGTGCCGCCGCGATGCGCCGTCGCGCCGGACTCGGTCGCGCAATCAGCCGCGAGCGCCGCGAGGTGATGCGACAGCGGATGCGAGAAGCCGACGTGCGCGACGATACCGTTGCTGAAAAACGTGCTGATGCGGCCACGCGTCCGATCGATGAACTGATCCGGAAACACCAGATCCGTCGGCGCGTATTTCTCCTGCAGGCTGCCGACGGCGCTCGCCGAGACAATCCACTCGACGCCCAGCATCTTCATGCCGAAGATGTTGGCGCGGTAGTTGAGCTCGCTGGGATTGAGGCGATGGCCCTTGCCGTGCCTGGCCAGGAAGGCGACGCGCTTGCCTCGCAGCGTCGCCAGCACGTACGGACCTGACGGATCGCCAAACGGCGTCGTCAAGGTCTTCTCTTCCCGATCGGTCAACTCGGCCATGTCGTACAAGCCGCTGCCGCCGATGATTCCAATGCTCGCTGACATCCTTGTCTCCAGCTCTCGGCTCCCGGCTATCAGCTATCGGCAAGTGCATTTGCCGAAAGCCGAAAGCTGGAAGCCGTAAGCCATCAAATTACGCGCTCAACAAAGCGCTTACCATCCTTCTCGCGTAAATAGCCGGCCGCCATCGACGGATCGTGCTCGAAGAACAACAGGTATTCGCGCTGAATCGCCTCGGGCGCAAAGGCGCGCTTGAAGGCCAGCGTGTCCACCGGATACAGGTCGAACCCCATCACCCACGGATCGGCGATGTGCACCGAAGTCGGATACATGTCGGCGGTGAACACTGCCGTCCTGCCGCCTGATTCGATCATCAACACCTGGTGATTCGGCGTGTGCCCGCCCGATCGCCGATAGCGCACGCCAGGAATGATCTCCGCCGCATCGTCGACGAGCGTCAATACGCCCGCGTCCTTGAGAGGCACGAAGTTCTCCTGCAGGTAGCTGGCGCGATTGCGCTCGTGCGGATGGGTCGCGTCCTCCCACTCGGCGCGATGCGCGATGTACTTCGCCTTGGGGAATCGCGGAACGATCGCGCCGTCCTTGCCGATCTTCGTAAACCCGCCGGCGTGATCGAAATGCAAATGGCTGGCGACCACGATATCGATATCCTCAACCGACACACCTGCATCGGCCAGGGAATGATCGAGATGGTAACGGCGATCGAGCTTGTAGATCTGCGCCAGCTTCGGATCCATCTTGTCGCCGCAGCCCGCGTCGATGAGCACGGTGGTCGTGCCGCGCTTCACGATCAGCGGCCGCATGCCGAGCGGAATCCGATTCGAATCATCCGGGGGCAGCCGCTTTTCCCAGAGGGTTCGCGGCACGACGCCGAACATCGCGCCGCCATCGAGGCCCATGAACCCGTCGGATAAGGTGATCAACTCGAAGTCGCCGAGCGTGTGACGGCCGCCCTTCGTGAACAACTCGACTTTCGGCGCCGGCTGCTTGAGCTCGACGAGCACGCCCTGCGCGGCCGACGGATGAATGAACGCAACCAGCGCGCCTTCGGCTCCAGGCCTGGGCTTCTCGTCGATCAGCCGGATGCCGCGCGAGCGCAAGTGCGCCAGCGCCGCCTCGATGTCGTCGACGCGCAGCGCCACGTGATGCATGCCGGCGCCGCGCTTCTCCACGAACTTCGCGATCGGCGAATCGGGCGCCGTCGCTTCGAGCATTTCAAGGGTGGATTGGCCGGTATTCACGAACGTCGCGCGGACGCGCTGCGAGGCGATCTCCTCGCTCGACTCGACGTGCAGCCCGAGCACGTCCTTGAAGAACGCAAGGGAGGCTGGCAGATCGCTTACCGCGATCCCGACGTGGTCCAGGACGGCTCTCATCAGCTATCGGCTTTCAGCTCTCGGCTTTCGGCTTAAGTGCCCGGGAAAGAATATCCGAGGCGGCCGTATACGGATCGAGCTCGCGCTTCGCAATGCGATCGACGAGCGCCTCGAACTCCCCTTTGTCGAGAAGTCGATGCTCGACGTGTTCCATGAAGCGATGCGTCAGGAGATCGCGCAGGCGGAACTCGTTGCGCGCCTTGAGCCGCTTGACGCGCGTCCCTTCCGAGCGCGCGCGGAAGGCCTTGATCGTCTCCCACAGCTCGGGGACGCCTTTGCCGGTCGTCGCTTCGGTCTTGACGATGGGCGGCCGCCACTCCCCTTCGCTGAAACTCTGCAGCGCGAGGTTGGATTCGATCGACGTGACCATGCGATCGGCGCCGTCGCGATCGCACTTGTTGACGACGAAGATGTCGGCGATCTCCATGATGCCGGCCTTGAGCGCCTGGACATCGTCTCCCGTGCCCGGCACGAGGACGACGACGGAGATATCGGCGGTACGGACGATGTCGACTTCGTCCTGGCCGACGCCGACGGTTTCGATGATCACGAGGCTCTTGCCGGCCGCGTCGAGCACGAGCGCCGCATCGCCGGTCGCGCGCGCGAGGCCACCCATGTGGCCGCGCGTCGCCATACTGCGGATGAACACCTGCTCGTCCTGCGCGTGCGCCTGCATGCGCAGGCGATCGCCGAGAATGGCGCCGCCGGTGAACGGGCTGGTCGGATCGACGGCGATGACGCCGACCGTTTCGTTCGCCTGCCGCGTTTCCGCCACCAGCCGGTCGACGAGCGTGCTCTTACCGGCGCCCGGCGGTCCGGTGATGCCGGCGAGGTACGTCCGCCCGGTGTGCGGAAAGATGTCGCGAACGAGGCCCGCCGCGGCCTCGGCCTCATCCTCGATCAGCGAGATGGCGCGGGCCATCGCCCGCACGTCGCCGGCCCGCACGCGCTCGGCCAGGGAAGGCGCGGTCACCTTATGCGGCCAGGAGTTGCCGGGCAATCACGAGGCGCTGCACCTCGCTGGTGCCTTCGCCGATGGTGACCAGCTTCACGTCGCGGAAGTATTTCTCGGCGGGATAGTCCTTCACGAAGCCGTAGCCGCCGTGCATCTGCACGCAGTCCTCCGCGGCGCGAACCGCGATCTCGCTCGAGAACAACTTGGCCATCGCGGATTCGAGCGTCATGCGGCGGCCCTGGTCCTTGAGCCACGCCGCCCGATACGTCAGCAGGCGCGCGGCCTCCACTTGTGACTGATGCTGCGCGAGCCGCTCCTGGATCGAAGGGAACGCATTGATCGTGCGGCCGAACTGCTTGCGCTCGGCGGTGTATCGCGCCGCCGCTTCGTACGCGCCCTGCGCGAGGCCGACCGACAGCGCCGCGATGCCGATGCGGCCGGCATCGAGCACCTGGAGCGTCTGGATGAAGCCCTGCCCCTCCTCGCCGAGCATCTGCGCAGACGAGACGCGGCAGTTCTGGAGCAGCACTTCGGTGGTCTCGCTGGCGCGCATGCCGAGCTTGTCTTCTTTTTTGCCGGCGAGGAGACCGCCCATACCGCGCTCGAGGATGAACGTGGAAATACCTTTGGCGCCTTTCGATTTGTCGGTGACCGCCATGATCACGAGCGTGTCGGCAGAGGTGCCGTGCGTGATGAACATCTTCGAGCCGTTCAACACCCAGCACGCGCCGTCCTTCACCGCGGTCGTTCGCATCGCCGCCGCGTCGCTGCCCGAGCCCGGTTCGGTCAGGCCCCATGCCGCGAGCTTCTCCCCTTTGGCGAGCGGCACCAGATACTTCTGCTTCTGTTCTTCCGTGGCGAACATCGAGATGTGCGCCGCGCCGAGGCCGTTGTGCGCGGCCACCGACAACGACACGCTCGGATCGACCCGGGCGAGCTCTTCAATGCAGATGCAGTAATCGACCGCGCTCATGCCGGCGCCGCCGTAGTGGTCGGGGAACTGGATGCCCATCAAGCCGAGCCCGGCGAGCTTCGGCAGCAGGTCTGTGGGAAAGTGTTGAGATTCGTCCCACGTCATCACGTTGGGACGAATCTCGGTCTCCGCGAATTCGCGAACGCTCTTGCGAAGGAGTTGCTGGTCTTCAGTCAGCGCAAAATTCACTTCTTAATAGTACACGACCACCCTGAAATTCCCGGTGTTGTCGGTGAGCACATCGTCATTGACGCCGAGATAGAGCCGGCCGGCGGTGCGGATGCGGACCGGACCGGTTTCGTCGCCGATGAAGAACATGTCGTTGCCGATCTTGCCGATCAGCGCGGCGGCATTGCGGTTGCCCATCGGCCGGCGCGCACATCGATGCCGGCGTCGTTCCACGCCACGTCGGCGGACACGACCACCTGGCGCTCGCGCATGCCGGACGGCCGTCCGGCCAACGAGTTGCTGTTGTTATTATTATTGTTGTTGCTGTAACGGCTGTTCTCGAAGTCGATGCGATCGACCTCGTCGCGATCGAACCGCAGCGCGCGCGTGCCGCCGAAGCCGCGGCGCTCTTCGAATTCGATCTGGCCGTTGCGCAACCCGATCATCTCGCCCTCGACTCGTTGACCGTTGCGAAGGTAAAGCGTGTCGGCCTTCAGGCTGACGGGCAACGACAGCACGATGGCCAGGCCTGCGATCCAGCGTAGGGGAATCATCTGTAGCCTCCTCCGGACAATTTGCCGGGATTCACTTCGAACATTGCGAATTCCGTGCCCTGCGCCGTGGCCCCGGTATTGCAGCCAAGTCGTGGGATCATAGTATCGGAGGCAGCATGCGAACCGGACAGCGGACCGCTCGATCGATCGTCATCACCTGTGTGCTTGCGTGTGCATTTCTGGCGGCGACGGCCGTCCCCGCGCGCGCCGACATCACCGCGTTTTTCGGCCTGACACCCACGCCCGAGCGCCACACGCTCAGGGGATTCAGCGGCGGAGTCGGCCTCATCATCGTCGCGTTCGAGTTCGAGTACGCGAACATCAGCGAGGACGACGTCGAATTGCTGCCGGGTCTCAAGACGTACGCAGGCAACGTGCTGGTGCAGACGCCGGTCGATATTTTCGGCACACAGTTCTATGGAACGATCGGCGCCCAGGGCTATCGCGAAAATCTTGGCCCCTTCCAGGAAACCTATTACGGCACCAACATCGGCGGCGGCGCGAAGATCAAGCTGGTGGGCCCGCTACGCGTGCGGTTGGACTATCGGGTATTCAAGCTGCAGGGCGAGCCGCTGCACAACGTCTATCAGCGCTTCTACGTCGGCGCCAATCTGAAATTCTAGCCCCCAGGTTTCTTTTCGGGGACCGGAACGACCGACATGTTCGCGAACTCCGTCAAACTGAGCTTCGACGGCGGCGTCGCGAACGCCTCCTGGTATTTCGTCAGCAGGTCCGGCGCGAGCTCTTTGATCAATTCATCGAGCAACAGCGACGGCCGGTAGTCGAAGCCCGTGACCGCGGGCAGCATCATGTGGATGTAGAGCGCGTTGCCCTTCGCGTCGGCCTCGGCCGCCTTGTAAACGCGCCACCCTTTCGCCGCCGACGATCGCGTCGCGTCGGTGTCCTTCGCGAGCGCTTCCTGCAACGCTCTCAACACCTGCTCGTAGTCGGCGACGGCGGCGGGCTTGATCGCCACCAGCAGGAGTCCGGTGTCGGAGAGAAAGTGCACCGACGCCGGGTCCGGCGACGGCTCCACCGTCGGCTTGGACGGCGTGGCGTTTTGGGCTGGAGAGGGCGGCGCGGCAGCCTGCGCCAGGAAGAGGAACGAAGCGAAGAACAGAATCAAAGGCAGCGCGTCCCGGGGCGCAGCCCGGGACGCCTACTCCAATCGACTACGGGACCTTGTTCAGCGGAATGATCTGCCGGCCCGCGAAGCTGTCCTTGTACTTCTGATAGACCGTCTGGACTTCAACCGGGAAGACCTCGGTGACGACGCGCGTGATGTCGTACTCTTCGCCCTTGACGATGTTCTCGACGTAGATGATGTACATCGCGTTGCCGGCGGCGGCCGTCGGCGACTTGAAGAACTTCATCCCGGCGAGCTGCTGCTTGCGGGCGGGATTCTCGCTCTTCTCGAGCGCTTCCTTGTACTTCGCAATCACGCTTTCAAAATCCGCCGTCTTATCGGGTTTGATCAGAATTGTTATGACTGCGGCGTCGCCGTCCAATGTCATCACAGGCGCGGCCTTCGCCTCCTGCGCTGAAGCGACCGCCGCCCCTGCCAGCGTGAAACCCGCCAGCGCAATACCAGAAACGAAGCACTGCAATCCTCGAAACATTGATCAGCCTCCTTCAAGAAAGGTCGCTACTTTACCGTACTGTCCCGCCGATGAAAACCGCCATTACATCATTAGCCAGAAGCATGCCATCCCTGGTCAGTGCCAGCCGGCGCCCGGGCTCATGGACCAGCAGTCCGGCGGTTACGTAAGGTGTTAAGTCTTGCCCGTAACGCGCCCAGATATCAATAGCGTGACGACCGGACAGCAACGCCAGGTCCAGTCCCTCGGTCACCCGGAGCCCCATGAACAAGGCTTCTTCGAGGCGTTCCTCGTCGCCGAGCGTCCGTCGATCGAGGCGAACATCCTGCCCCGCCGCCACGCGATCTATATAGTCAGCGGTCGCGGAGACGGTCCGCCACCGCTCGCCGCGGAAGGTGGCGTGCGCGCCGCAACCGAAGCCTAGCCACTCGCCTTCCTGCCAGTACTTTAAGTTGTGACGCGAGCGGCGTGCCGCCGGCCGTGCCACATTCGAAATTTCATATTGCTCGAACCCGGCGCGATCGAGGCGAGCCAGCCCTTCCAGATACATCGCCGCCGCATCTTCATCCGGAGCGACCGACCAGCCGGCGCGCGCCATTTCGTCACGCAGCGGCGCATTCGGATAGATCTCGAGCAAATACAGCGACGCGTGATCGGGTTGTTGTTCGATCAGCGCATCCACCGACGTCAGCCACTCGGCGGTGCTCTGTCCCGGCAGCCACATCATCAGGTCGAGGCTCAGGTTGTCGAAGCCCGCCGCCCGGGCCAACCGCACCGCGTCGCGCGCCGTCTGGGACGAATGCAGCCGCCCCAATCGGCGCAGTTCGTCGTCCCGGAATGATTGGACACCGAAACTCAGGCGATTGGCTCCGGCGGCGCGAAAACCGTCGAGCGCTTCGGCGGTGGACGATTCGGGATTGGCTTCGATGGTGATTTCGGCGTCCGGCGACAGGTTGAAGGAATCGCGGCAGGCGTCGATGATGCGGGCCAGCTCCGCGGGTTCGAGCAGCGAGGGCGTCCCGCCGCCGAAAAAAATCGTGTCGGCAGCGATCGAAGGGTCCGCCTCCGCCCCTGCAGGGCTCCGGCGGGACAAGTCGGCAAAGCCACGGATGTCCGCCACCAGCGCATCGACATAGCGGCGCCGCAGGCCATCATCGTGAAGGCCGCGATTGAAATTGCAGTAATTGCAGATCGCGGCGCAGAACGGGATGTGGATGTAAATTCCGGCTCCCGGTTCCCGGCTCCCGGTTCCCGGTTTATTTATTGCCGGCTTTCCCACCCGACCAATTTAGCTCGTATTGGATCCCGGAATCCTTCAAACGCGCGCGGGCCATGTTTCCCGACTTGCCGGGCAGGTTCTTTTTGGTGAGGCGTTCGGGGGTCTCCGGCATCTGGCCGGTCTTGGCGGCATTGGTAATGCGATCGACGTCGCGGATGTCGGCGCCCTGCACTTCCACCCATTCGCACATCTCGAGCAGGCGCGAGCGGGAACGGCCGCCGAGCTGCACCATGAACGAGTTCATGTCGGTGTTGTCGATCGGATCGCGCAGGTTGCTGGTGATGATGGTGGCGCGGCGTGCGTTGTAGCGCGTGTTGATCACGAGCCCGAGCGTTTCCTGCACCCACTCCGAGGTCTTCTCGACGCCGAGATCGTCGAGGACGAGGACGTCGGCCTCGAGCACCGGGCGCAGCACCTCCATCTCGGTTTCATCGACGGATCGGTTGTAGGTTTCGCGCACCAGGCGCAGCAGCTCGGTGGTCTGGAAGAAGTAGCCGCGCGCGCCCTTGTCGCGGATCACGGCCTTTAAGAGTCCGATCGCGAGATGCGTCTTGCCGACGCCGGTGGGGCCATGAAACACGAGGCCCTTCTGCTCGACCGGAAATGACTCGACGAACTTCTTGGCGAGGCGCAGCGCGTCGCGCTGTGAATCGGTGTCAGGTTTGTAGGTCGTCAGCTCGGCGCGCCCGAATTTCGGCGGGATATGCGCTTCGGCGAGATATTTCTGGACCACGACCGCCTTCCAGCAGTCGCAGCGCGTCAAGCGCTCCACGCCATCCACCGTCACGCTTTTCCAGCGTGTGCCGTGGCAAATCTCGCAGTCCATGGGGCTAGTTCAGATAACCAAGCAGGACGCTGTGCTGGCGAATCACGTGCAAATCGCCGGCGGCCGCCTTACCGCGCTTGCGCGCCTTGCGCGCGCTCTTGCGCCGGCCCTGATCCTGCATGTGCGCGGCAAAATCCTCCGCGTCTGCGACGGGCGGCTCCTTGATCTCTTTGCCGGCGGCGGCCGACTGCGCGTATTCGAGCGCGACGCGAATCGCGTCGACCTGCCGGCCCTGCACCGCCGCGGCGAGCAGGCCCGACGTGGTTTGATCTTCTGTCCGGCCGGCTTCCGACAACAGGTGCATCATCGCCTGGCGAATCCACCACAGCGCCGACGCCTGGAAATCCGCGCGCGCGGGATTGAATCGACGCGCGGCTTCGATCAAACCGAGATTGCCTTCGTGAATCAGATCGAGCAACGGCACGCCGAGACGCCGAAACCGCTTCGCATATCCGACGACCATGCACAGGTTCGCCTGCACGAGACGTCCCAACGCCACCTGATCACCGTGCTCGTGAATGAGACGGCCAAGCTCTTGCTCGTCATCACGAGTGAGTGAAGGGAAGGTGGCGATTTCTCGGAGGTATGCGTGGAGCGTTGCGGATTCAGAGGCGAGCGACTCGTACTTCCTGACCACGTGCGAATCTTATCATCGGATCGCAATCACGCGCCGCGTGATTTCTTCGCAGGTTCAGAACTTTTTGTGACGGTCGCGTCCGGTCCTGAATGCGAGGCGCGTACCAGATCGGTCGGCGATGCTTTCACGAGCGCAGTGCCGAGTCGCTGTTCCCAATCATCGATGCCGCGCGCGAGTTCACGCTTCACATATTCCATGAATTCGTTGACTTCGCCCTGCATCTGTTCCATTTTTCGACGCATGTTGAGGATGATCTCGACGCCGGCGAGGTTCACACCCAAATCTCGGGTTAATGCCAGAATAGTTTCGAGCTGCTCGAGATCCTCTTCCGAGTAC
>Ga0193741_1000110_pt1 | contig 20530 bp, 21 predicted proteins | sample L2s2metaG_FD_143059 | JGI IMG/M metagenome (GOLD analysis project Ga0193741, IMG submission 143059) | Soil microbial communities from a riparian zone of the East river system, Colorado, United States - L2s2 | ecosystem: Environmental > Terrestrial > Soil > Riparian zone | place: USA: East River...
TACTAATAGCAGTTTCTGTTTCATCCATTGCTGTTTCAGTCGCATTAGCCGTTTCGTTTGCAACAGTACTAATAGCAGTTTCTGTTTCATCCATTGCTGTTTCAGTACTATTAGATAAACTGGACGAAGCGTTTGATGCCGCATTTATTAGCTCATTTGCCTCCTCATTCACCGCCACTCCTGTTTCGTTGGTCGTATTTGATAGACTTTCAGATACATTTGATAGACTTTCAGATACATTGCTGCTTACATTAGATAACATATTCATTGTATTGTTCATTGCTGTCTGAGTAGCATTTGACGCAGCATCTGAAGCCAAGCTAAGTACATTATCTGCCTTATCCATCAATTCACCAGTAGCGTTAGCAGTTGCATTCGCAGCTGTACCAAGAATATCTTGTGCTTCGGTCATTGCTTCGCCTGTTGCGTTAGCAGTTTCGTTTGCAGCTGTACCAAGAATATCTTGTGCTTCGGTCATTGCTTCGCCTGTTGCACTTGTTGCATTATCTGTAGCATTTGAGAGAGTGTCCATTGCTTCGCCGGTTGCGTTAGCAGTAGCGTCCATTGCTTCGCCGGTTGCGTTAGCAGTAGCGTCCATTGCTTCGCCGGTTGCGTTAGCAGTTTCGTTTAAGGCAGTGCTAACAGCAGATTGTGTTTCCATTGCTGCTTCAGTTGCATTTGATGTAGCATTTGAGAGAGTGTCCATTGCTTCGCCGGTTGCGTTAATTGTGTTTGATGGAATTGAAGGTGTTGATGGAACAGTTTGAGCATTTACACTCAAATTTGAAATCGCAACAATAGTGGTCACCATAAGCAGTACTGACAAATATCCCTTACCAATCATATCTTTTGTAAAAGAAATACTGTCTTTTAATGGTTTGCAGAAATTCAAATTAATCGGCTTTCAAATGAAATATTTATCTAATTTATAAAATTGTTAATAAAATACGTATCAAAAAGAAAAAAGGTTTGATTATCGATACAATAGTACACTTTTGTTTAGACTTTAGTTATTACTCAATAGTATAGTTTTGGCGCGGTCAAAGACTTTTATCCACATCGGCCATGTTAACCTTTTTGTATTTGTATTTTGGCGGCTGGGATGATATGATGCTATCAAATACTTGTCGTTCACATTGTAGTTAGCCAAATGATAAAATTGAAGTTTTTTTAGATTGTTGATTCTACAATATGTCTGGAATGCAATTAATCCCAAGCAAATCACAACTCTTACATTTCTCAATAATTCAAGTTCCTTAATAAGATAGTTTGAACAATTCAGTAATTCTGAATTGAGTGGCTTATTGGAAGGGGGAGCGCATCTTATACATGAGGTAATGAATACATTCTTCAGAATCAATCCATCATTTTCAGAAATACTATTAGGAATATTTGAGAAACCAGTTTCATACAGTGCTCTCATTAGCCATTGTCCAGAATGATCTCCTGTGAACAGTCTACCAGTTCTATTTGCGCCATGGGCTGCTGGAGCCAAGCCTATAATCAGAAGTTTCGCTTCAATGTCTCCAAGACCAGTAACTGGTTTTGCCCAGTATATTTCATTTAAATATCGTCTAACCTTGTTCTTACCAACCTGGAGTCTGTAAGTTACTAACCTTTTACAGATTGAGCAATTGACTATTTCCCTATTTATACTATCTATGGTAACCAAACGTTTCATCTAAGCATATTAATAATTTACAACATTGTTAGAAGTCAGTTTAGCAATCAATAGACTACTCTGGTACTGAATCAGAGACCAATTTTCCATTTTCTATTTTGATGAATAAATATCGATTATCTTTGAAGATTAATGTGAGTTCGTCATTTTGTTCTTCTACGTCCAATAACTCTTGTCCCTTGATACCATCAAACTTTGCCATTAGTCATATTTCAAATTCAACTATATTTATAGTAAGATGAATATGAATCAGTGAGGAAAGGTTGATTTCCTAAATTTTATTAACTCTAATAGTTTCAGTCTGTCCATGCAACTCTATTGGCTCTGTATAGAGATGCTTTCCCCATGAGACTGCAATATCTATTTGAATCTCATTTTCTCCCTTTTGTAAGTTATTGCTTTGAAGTTCTATAGTTTTAGTTACATCAAATAACAGCGATTTAGCTTCTTCAATAGTCAATGGATAGTATGGAGTTTCATCCTTTATTATGGAAATCCAGACTCTATACGATAGTTTAGGATTTCTTGTCCAGAATAACACTGCTTTTCTTACGAATTTTATCTTATCAATTGACTTTCCACCTGCCCGCACATCTAGAAAAACACTAAGTCGAAAAGCGTTATCATGTTTGTCATATGCCCTTTCCCAATTTTTTTGCGAAAAAATTTCTCTTATCAGGCCATCTATGTTAAAGCCCAGATCCAAGGTTAATACCGTATTAGATCCTATGCTCTTACGAGGCGTATCAAGTTTGATATCTGAAATAAGGCTTTTCTGCAAGGGGCTTCGCAGATGGTATAATTTATATCTTCAATAAGTAGTTGTCTGTATCATGCAGGCGGAGTTAGAAAATTACAAATCAAATGAAGTCAATCTAAATGTCAGTGAAGATATTTCAATTTTATACATTGTGCAACACGAACTTTTGAATCAAAAGGAAGTAGAATTTGCGGGTGTTGTACTCAAACATCAATTAAAGGAAGATTTTAGTTTTAGAATTGTGACAAAGAAATCAAAGCCACTTGATGTTTTGCACAAGGCTTTACAATCTTCATCGGATAATGCCGTAAAAGTTAAGGAAATGATCGAATCGGAAATAAACAAAGAAAAGAGTGCTGGTTCTGCTTGAAGTTTTGTCCGAATTGTGAAAGCAGAATGAAGCCAAGAATTGAGGAGAATATTTTGATTTGTCCAAAATGTGGTTTCACAGAGACAAAGAATGAAATCAAATCAGTTCCGTTGATTGATCAAAGTGGAGCCAGTCTGAAAATAGTTGAATCTGAGAAGGGCCCGAGTGCTCTACCAACTACAAGTATTGATTGTCCCAAATGTGGAAACAATTTGGCATTCTGGTGGATGTTACAAACTAGATCTGCTGATGAAGCTACAACCCAATTTTATAGATGCACCCAATGTAGCCACACCTGGCGAAATTATGCCTGAAAAGGGATATTATTGTGCCAGATCTGGTTCTATAAAATAATTATATAAATTATTACAATAAATCGCAAAATTTATAATTCTATTTTACCGCATATTTGTTATTGTTTTGACTTTATATAATTTTACGAAAAATAGGAATGTTTAAAATGTTTTGAATCTGCCTCTTGATTGATATAGTTGGTATTTTTAGCGAAGACAAAATCACCCGACGAATGGAAGGCAGTAACTTCTGCAATATCTACTTTAGTTGATGAGGCAACATTTGAGGCTACTGTTGAAGGTTTATCGTTTAGAGGCATGGACCCTTCGCACGTAGCATTAATTGATATAAGTTGGCCAAACTCTGCGTTTGACGGATATGAGTGCGATTCGGCGTTAAAATTTGGTGTTAGGATAGATGAGTTTTCAAAATTAATGAAAAGAGCTGAGAAAAAGGATGCAGTAGAAGTTTCTGTGGAAGAGAACAGCTTGCTTCACATCAAGATTCTAAATGGTTACAAGAGAGAATATAAAATGCGGTTAATAGAAAGTACAGGAGGATCCACTCCCTTACCAAAATTAAATTTCAATTCCAAGCTAATATTGACTCCAGCATCATTTGACAAGATCTTGTCTGATATTGAAGTAGTCTCAGAATATATTTCAATAGAATCTGATGAAAAGAAAATTACCTTTTCTGGTAAAAGCGATTCTGGTGAAGCTGATATTGTCATTGAATCAGGTAGTGAAGGTCTGGAGGAACTACAGGTGAAAGACACAAGCAAAGCTACCTATAGTTTGGACTACTTATCAAAAATCACAAAAGCAATAAGCGCCTCTGGAGGTTCACTGGTACTTGAATATTCTACGAAAATGCCACTGAGATTAGAATTTAGAGTAGCCAATGTAGGAAGAATTCATTTCTATCTGGCTCCAAGGGTACAAGACTAGAATCTTTCGTTGTAAACCAATTCACATGTAGTTAGAAATTGTGATGGCTTACTACCAGTTAATAATTTGCATTAATGAAAAAACATCAATTAAGATCTTTTCAATATACAATATTCCTATAATCGAACATATATTTCACCATCTTTTTCAGATACCGGAAAGAGTAACAAATTATCAGATTTTGTCCAATTCGGATTTTGATCCTTCCATTTGTTTGGAACGTGGAGTAATTTGCCGTTTTTTAGATCATATTCAAAATCATGCATATAGCATATTATTTTTGTTCCCTTTATATCACTCTTTGAGAGAGATGCTCCCCTGTGAGGACAACAATTATTGAGAGCAAACAGGCGCTCATTAGATCTACATACAAGAATATCAGAACCCTGGACATTTATTACCTTCATTGAATTATTTGGAAGTTCATCACTATTGCATACTTTATAGTCCATAATCGAATACTAGACTATTTCCATTCTATAAATTCATTTTTAATATCAGGTTAATTTGAATTCATTTTTTTCTATAAATAAGGAGTACAATATCATTATAAAGATCGTTTGCGTCGTAAATACACAATTGAAATATCATAGGGTCAATGAAATTAAGAAAGATGAATTTCTAGGTAAAGATATCAAAATTAGGGGTTGGGTTTATAGAATTCGCAAACAAAAGGATAAAGCATTCATAATAATTAGAGATGATCGCGGCGGAATAATTCAATGTGTATTGCCTAGTACAACTGTTCCGGATATAACGATAGAATCCTCCCTAGAGATTCAGGGTACCTTGTTCAAAGATGAAAGAGCAAAGGAAGGGGGATATGAAATTAGAGGAAATGACATCAAGATTCATAGTATAGCCAGCAATGATTTTCCAATTGGAGAATATCAAAGTACTGAACTATTACTGGATTATAGACATCTGACTTTGCGAACAAGAAAAATGATCGCCATAGCAAAAATACGGGCAACTATTCTTGAAAAAGTACGTAATTGGTTTGTTGAAAATGATTGGATCGAAGTTAACGTTCCCACTTTAGTCAAGAGTGCGGTTGAAGGTGGATCAACTCTCTTTCGAGTAAAATACTTCAAGGAGGAAGCATTTTTGTCTCAAAGTGCCCAGCTATATTTAGAAGCGTTAATTTTTTCATTGGGTCCAGTTTGGACGATAAGTCCTTCATTTAGGGCTGAAAAATCAAGAACTCTCAGGCATCTTGCAGAATACTTGCATTTGGAAGCAGAAGCTCCTTGGATATCTCTTAATGATCTTTTTTCAATTCAGGAAAAATTACTCGTCAATTTGATTGGACATGTAATAAAAGAGAGAAAGGAGGAGCTTGAATTCTTGAATAGAGACATTCCATCTTTGACACAAATCAAAGAACCATTTGACAAATTGAGCTATAATGAGGCTATCGAAACTCTCTCTTCTATGGACATCCAGATCCAAGATGATGAAGGGACTAGAAAAATAAAGTGGGGGGATGATTTGAATATAGATTCTGAAAAAGCCCTTACAAAAGATCGTACTAGTCCAGTTTTTGTGTATGGTTATCCGCTAGAGGTTAAACCATTCTATGTAAAAGAGGATCCAGAAACCCCCGGACTTGCTCTAACTACCGACTTACTTTTGCCAAATGGATTTGGTGAGGTTAGCAGTGGCGGCATGAGGGAAGATAATATCACCTTACTGAAATCCAGGATTGAAAAAGAAGGTTTGAAAATGAATTCATATTCATGGTATTTGGACCTTAGAAAATATGGATCAGTGCCTCATGGCGGATTTGGTATAGGTATTGAGAGATTTGTAAGGTGGATAACTAATTTGGAGGACATCAAGGAATGTGTACTCTTTCCAAGAACAATGGCAAGGCTTGATCCCTGACATTTTATTGCTAGGCGATCAGCCCAAGATTTTACTGAAAGAAAATTGGAACATTAGAATTAGCTAGTTTCACAATAAATAATGATCGGCAGTTTGCTGCATCATCTTTTTATATCTCATTGACTTCCTTCTTGTTATGCCAAAGGCATTTGTCCTAATGAATGCTGAATTAGGTAGCGAAGATTCGATTGTAAGTGAGCTTAAGAGCATCGATGGTGTGAAAGAAATTTACCAAGTTTATGGAGTTTATGATATAGTTGCCCAAGTTGAATCAGAAACTATGGAAAAAGTCAAAGAAACAATTACGTGGAAGCTACGAAAATTAAATGGGGTAAAGTCTACCCTAACCATGATTGTGATGGAATGACAAAACATCCATTTTTTTGTTCAAATTTTCAATTCTAGAATTAACAGTATTGGGAAATTATATTTTCTGTTAATGTAAGCAATACCAAGTTTTCAAGCTACAACATTGAAAAAACCTGTTACCTAAAATAATATTTCATGTAAAAACTGGTAGTGAATACTAAATTAATAATTAACATGGTATACTATTAGTAAAATTGTTACCAGATGACTAATTTAATAACAATAAACTCTGTTTTAGCAAAAAAACGATAAATGAACTCACAATCTATTAATATATACTTTGTACAAAATAATAGAAATATTGACCAGCGATGAAAATCATAGCAAGATAAAAGAATTGTTCAAAAAGTTTAATGTAAAATTAGGCGATTCAGTGACGATTGAAACAAACAATGCTAAACATGTGGGTATCTTGATTCCAAGATACGAATACGCTGATGTCAGTCATTTAGTTTTGAAATTAAAGAATGGATATAATATTGGTATCAATTTAGAAAAAATTAATAGCATAAAAAAAACTCCAGAAGAATCGGATCCTACAAGGTCCGAGACTCATAATAGCTTGACTGAAAGTGATAATATAAGAGATTCTCCTGATTCCCAGCTCTCAAATTTATCATTATTAAGTACAGGAGGTACCATTTCAAGTAAAATTGATTACAGAACAGGCGGTGTTATGCCAGCACTCACAGCAAAGGAACTTAATGATTCAATTCCGGAACTTAAGAAATTAGCTAACATTAATCCGGAAGTTGTACTGAGTGAATATAGTGAAAATATTAGGCCTGAGCATTGGACACTCATGGCAAGAAAAATTGCTGATAATGTTTTATCAGGAAAATATGATGGGATTGTTTTATCGCATGGTACTGATACCATGCACTATACATCTGCTGCGCTAAGTTTTGCACTTCAGAATTTGCCAATTCCAGTAGTATTGGTTGGAGCTCAAAGATCATCTGACAGACCTTCATCAGATGCATCAATAAATTTGATAGGAGCTTGTACATTTGCGACTAGATCCAAATTCTCAGGCGTCTTTGTTGCCATGCATCATACGATATCAGATGATGTAATAGCATGTCATGTAGGTACTAGGGTAAGAAAAAATCATACAAGTAGACGGGATGCATTTCATTCTATTGACATCTCACCATTTTCACTTATTAAGAAAGATCAAATAGAGATATGTGAACAATACGCGGACCTGAAATTTCATGAAAGAAACAAAAATCTTGAAAACTTGGTTGTAAGATCTAACTTTGACGACAAAGTTGTGTTATTAAAATTCTATCCTGGTTTTGATTGCAAAATTATAGATTACTGTGTAGAAAAGGGAAACAGAGCAATAATCTTTGAGGGCACAGGCCTGGGTCACATAAATAAAGAATGCTTTCATCAGATAAAGAATGCAGTGAAGAAGGGAATTCTTGTATTTATGACGTCACAATGCATCTGGGGTAAAACTTCGCTCACAGTCTATGATACTGGAAGAGATCTTTTGGAGATAGGAGTAATCCCTCTTTCTAACACAACCTCAGAAACCGCGTTAGTCAAGGCCATGTGGTGTTTGGGAAACTTTGAAGACAAAGACGTAATAAAGATAATGACAACCAATATTGCGAATGAGTTCACAAATCGGATCATTATAGACTAATTGCAGATTATTGCATTAAACTTGAATTATAAAACATAAAAATAACACTAGTAGGAGGCTCGAAGTCTTTCTCACACGAACAACAAACATTGAATTCTGCCACCGCAATGAAATTTGCGCAAGAATTGCACGTCCGACATACCCATGGCACCTATGCGAAAATGCTAGTTTCAAAAAAAGTAAGGCCAGATTCCAGAAAATAGTTGTTGGTTAGAAATAAGCTCTCCTGCATTTGGATAAGCAATCAGTTGTCACAAATTATTCAAAGGTCAATTCAAGTACAATTCTCATTGAGTGACGGCAGTAGGTCCAAGTTCATAGATCCTATGTCCGCTATATCCACCTATTGTTTTTAGTACGCCTTTTGATTCAAGTGAACGAAGAAATGAATTTGCTATTGAAATTTTTACGCCCATTGACCTAGCTAATGATTGGGACGTAATTGGTTTCATGTTTTTTATGGTTTTCAATCCTTGCGCTTCTTCTATCGCTATCAATGTTTTTTGTTTTTGTTTGAACGGTCCCTTCTTTTCTCCCTTCTTAGTCTTATCATCGGCAGCTGGAGTGTCCTTAGTTGTTTTTTCTTGATTTCCTATTGATTTTTTCTTAGCTCCGCCCATAGTAACATCACAGTTATTCCATTTTATAATCCTATGCAAAATGCGAGGTCACATCACCTGCACTGCCCCCTTTTTTTGAAAACAAATCCGGATTTTCGCAACGCAGGTTTGAAATATTTTAAAACACCCTCCCGTAACAAATAACGTTGGATTTTTCCATTATTGTCAATATCATGGAGCTAATGGAACAAACCGCAAGCAGGTTGGAACTTACAAACCATCTGGTCACTCTTTTCAAAAATACCTCGCCGGATCTCATTGACAAAATAATCTATCTCATTCAGGGAAAAATTAGACCTGATTATGAAGGAATTGAAATGGGAATTGCCGAAAAAACCATAATACGAGTTGTATCCCAAATATCAAATATTTCAATAGATAAGGTTTATCATAAATATCGTGAGATAGGCGATCTGGGAAGTGTGGCCGAATCAATTTTGAAGAATAAGGTTCAGACCACGCTTTTTACTGAAAAGGTTACTATTGAAAGGATTTACTTGATCTTTGACAAGATTGCAAAAACTATCGGAAAGGGATCACAGGAAATAAAATTAAGGTTGTTAGCGAGTCTTTTCAATGATTCATCTCCTCAAGAGTGTAAATATATTATCAGATTTGCATTGGGGACACTTAGGCTTGGAATTGCCGATATTACAATAATGGACGCCTTGGCCCTAGCATATGCTTCCGATAAAAAAAATAGAAAAACTTTAGAAGGTGCCTACAACGTCTCTAGCGATTTAGGAAGAGTTTCTAGGATATTGGCAACGGATGGATTAAAAGCTGTTTCTGAAATTAAGATTGAATTATTTATTCCCATAAGACCAATGTTGGCCGAAAGAGTCCAAACAAGTAAGGAGGCACTTGATAAAGTGTCAGGTAAGGGTGCAGTAGAATTCAAGCTTGATGGTGAGAGAGTGCAAATTCACAGGAAAGACAAGAAGGTTGAAATATTTTCAAGAAGTCTGGAAAACATAACACATTACTATCCGGATGTAGCCGAAGTCTCAAGAACCATTAAGCTAACAAATTTTATTATTGAGGCCGAAGTCGTTGCCACAAACAAGTATACAGAAGAATTCCTCCCATTTCAAGAACTAATGCACAGACGCAGGAAATATGATATAGCCCAAAATGTGGAGAACTATCCTGTTTCTGTAAATGTTTTTGATATCCTCTGGGCATCAGGCAGAGACAAGACAAAACTACCATATTTGAAACGGAGGGAGTTATTGAAAGATATTATTACTAAGTTAGATGATCGCAAATTGACGTTAATACATCAAAACATCGTAACTAGTGTAGAGGAACTTGAAAAATTCATGGCCAAATCAATTGAATTTGGCTGTGAAGGTCTAGTCGTTAAGCAAACTGATAGTCCATATCGGGCAGGAGCTAGAGGATTTGCTTGGACAAAAATAAAAAGAGAATACAGAAGTGAATTAGTGGATAGTTTGGATCTAGTAGTTGTTGGTGGATCTCATGGGAGGGGAAGACGAGTAGGCAAATACGGTGCCCTGTTACTTGCTATTTTTGACAAGAATGAAAATGTTTTCAAAAGCGTGTGTAAAGTAGGAAGTGGATTTACAGATCAAGTCCTAGAAGAACTGTTTAAAGAATTAGGAAAATACAAGATTCCAAAGAAACATGCCCGAGTTTACTCGAAACTAGAAATGGATACTTGGTTTACACCCACAATAGTAATTGAAATTGTAGCATCTGAGATAACGTTGAGTCCTGAGTATGATGCGGGCATGGATTCTATCAGAAAAGGTTTTGGATTGTCATTGCGATTTCCAAAATTTACCAAGAAAATACGCCGTGACAAAAATCCACAAGATATAACGGATGAATCTGAACTTATTCAAATGTATAGAAAACAAAGGAATATAAAATTGTAATCTGCAGTAGTTCTATTCGGTGACTATTACTTTACTAGTTTGCTGGTTTTGCAGTTACAACAAGTTTGAAATTATTCAATATATCTTTACATCTATTTCTGATTGTCACTTCAGTAACGCCAGCAAAATTGGAAACGTCTATCTGAAGAAGATTTACTCCCAGGAGTACTGACGCAAGATAAATGTATGCAGCAGCTAGTCCGTTGGGTGCTTTACCGTCTGAAAAGAAATTATTGTTTGTTTTCTGGGCAATTTCAAGAGCCAACCTTTCAATTTTTGTATCTATTTTTGCGATATTAGCAAGTTTAGAAATATAATTATCAATTGCAAATATTGATGGAGCAGTGGAGCTCTGAGAATAAGAAGATGCATTGTTGATTGATTTAGGATCAGCACATGAAACCTGCGGTTCTGAATCGTCAATGATAAAAGAGATATCTGTTTTATTTTTCGACTCATCTATTTTGTTCATTTCCATTACCATCGATCTATAATATCTGGATGCTAGTTTTACAGTTGATTTGTCGAATTCTGATATACCTGCAGCTTGGACTATTTCTTCTATCGATCTAACGACGCCACATCTTTTACAAGCCAAATAAATGGTGGCAGAAGCAATACATGTAATAGACTTTCCCTTAGCCTTACTATTGTTCTCAAAATTCCGATAAATCATTGAGGCAGTTTCAGTTATGGTTTTTCGGAGACAGAGACCAGAACATACTTCATTAATTTTTGAAAGAACATTTGATAGTCTTCTTTCTTTTGAAGAATTAACTCTTAGTCTGCTATGCCATTTGCGTGACCTATTCATGAGTTCAACATTTTGGTAATCTATAGCTCGGCCACTATAATCTCTTGAACTGTTTCCTATTTCAGTTCTCAATCCAAAATCATGGAGTGACAAACTTGTCGCGCCGCTTGCCCTTGTATTCTTATTTCTTTCTTCAAAATCAGTTGAGTTACTTTCGGGTCCGTAGTAGTCGACCTGCTCCATAACCACACATCCACACTTATGACACACATATTCACCCTTACCATAGTCAAGGATTATCTTGGACTGGCATTCTGGGCATTGTGAGCAATATTCTACAGACGTCATGCCATTTTTCTCCTTTTAGTTCTGTTTCTTTTTCTTGACGAGTTAAATTGATGATTGAGATTAGGTGCTCTGTACACTTTTCCCCCCACAGTATACTTTGAATTTAATGTTGGCATCACCGACGCATATGGTGATTTGACTGAACCAATTAATTCAATAATCTTACCAATCCTTGAACCATTATTATCAATTAGGGCCTGGCCAATCAAGTTGTGATTAGTATTCTCTTCAACTTTGACGATAAGTCTTCCACTCTTGGCCATGTGGATAATTTCACCTATCATTTCCATAATGTATTAACACCTATCACACACTCATTATCATTTTAATCTGTCAATAAAAGTTAGTTTCAAGATAAATAAAATCTATCATTATTCGAATTAGAACTTGCATTTAGGGATGCAGGGACCCATAGAACCTTGCTAATGCTTTTGTTGTCTTGCCTCAAACATCTTTTTTGCAATTTGATTAACAACGGTTGTTTTTTTCTCCTTTTTTGAGATCATGATATATCCTGACTTCACAAAGGCCCTTCTCGGATACCTCGCTTGATTATTAGTATCTTCTTCCGAAAAATCTAATTCTAAAGTTTCTGATGCACCAATTAGCTCTTGCATTGTAGGATCATAAACCGAAATATTTTTACTTACTTTTCGTCCTTTCTTTCTTGACAAGTTCTTGTTAAAATAGTCTAACCACACTATCTGATGATCGTAGTCCTTCATTATCGACATTATGTTTTTTCGTATAATTAATTATTTTGAATCTGTAATGAGATAAATTTGCAGTATGCGCTGAAAATCATCCTCACTTTCATCAATGTGAGGCTTAGACCCCAAATTTCAATCATTTTATATAACCAGAATTCATTACCAAAAATGTCCCGCGGTAGCTCAGCCTGGTAGAGCTTTCGGCTGTAGTAGTCGGCAGAAATTGCTAACCTCGTGAAACAGCCTATCAGGCTAACATTTGCAGCGACCGAAGAGTCGCAGGCTCAAACAGATTTGATTTCATGGTCTTCTGGAGTAAATCCTGCCCGCGGGATACACTACTTACCTTCATTGAAGACATCCTCGATTCTAATTTAATTGAATATTTTAGAGCCGTGCAGACTTTTTCTCTGTTATTGTTAAATTACCCATCTGTGAAATACCTGTATTGACCATCTCCAGACATGTTGAACCGCACATCAAAGAATCCAGTCACATTCGAGATTTTGTATTTGGGTTTGGTGATGGAATAAATACGTCATTGGGAATAGTGGCAGGGGTCGGAGGAGCAAACAGCTCTCCTGATTTTATAATATTAGCCGCGCTTGTAGGAATGTTTACGGGTGCAAAAGCAATGGCAGTTCAAAACTATTTAGCCGTAAAGTCACAAAGAGAAATTCTAGAATCTGAGATAAAAAGAGAAGAATATGAAATAGAAACATATCCTGAAGAAGAACGGTTAGAAATTGAAGAAATTTATCGCGCCAAGGAATTTGACGAGGATCTGATAAAGCGTGTCTCAGAAAAGATCACATCCAATAAGAAAGTGTGGCTTAAAACAATGTTAACCGAAGAATTGGGATTGAATTTGGATATTGTGGGTAACCCTATCAAAGGAGCTCTTATAATGTTTGCATCATTTATTATTGGTGGAATTTTGCCTATTTTGCCATACCTGCTGTCCAAGACAGGCTTTGTACCACTTCAATTTTCATTATGGATAGCTATCGCGATTAGTATCACTTCTTCGTTCATAATTGGTGCCAAGAAAGCAAAGTTAGCAAAGAAAAATTGGGTAAAAGGAGGAATAGAAATGTCAGGTTTAGGAACTGGAATAGCCCTATTAGGATATGGTGTTGGTGCAGAACTGGATAGTGCAAATCTGTTAAACTATTAAAAAACTGATCGTATTGTTTTCAAATAAATTCAAAGTTTGTGTCTCTCTGGCAACAGATTCGGTTGACAAGCTACCAGCATTGATTTCTAGCGCCCTTCAGAAAAGGGCAGATTTTGTGGAAATTAGATTTGATCATACCATATACAAGGAAATAGACCATGCCCTGGACGTAACTCGTAGGATAAAAAATACAGCAATCTTTACCTTAAGATCGAAAGAAGAAGGCGGATTATTTGATGGAAGTAATAGAGAACGCATTTCACTATTAGAGAAAATGGCTATGACTAGACCAATGTTACTTGATATAGAGATCTCTACTTTAAAAAAAGATAAAAGGATTAGGAAATTTCTATCGGAAAATAGAATCCCAATACTGGTATCATCACATGATTTTAGAAAAACATCAGGTCTTTCTACACTGCTAAAAAAATTTGAAGATATGAGAAAATACAGCAACTATGTTAAGATGGTTACCACAGCAAGATCTTTTGAAGATAATTTCAAATTGCTTTCACTCTACGACAACAATGATAGTACAAAATTAATTGCATTTGCCATGGGAGAACATGGAATCTTGTCGAGATTGATATGTAATCTATATGGAGATTCACCGTTTACCTATGCTTCACTGGATAAGCCATTGGCCCCGGGCCAACTTGACATTGTATTAATGAAGAAAATATACGATAGAATTGTAAATAATCTGAAAAGCAAATGAGTACTGAGTTTAAGACTTATTGCATTATCGGGGATCCTATCGACCACTCATTATCGCCCGCAATTCACAACGCTGCGTTTACTACTCTAGGGTTAAATTGCAGCTATATTGCATTCAGGGTTCAAGAAGGTCAATTGAAAAATTCAATGGATTCTTTGCGGGCCATAAACATTGGGGGGTTTAATGTAACTATGCCCCACAAGGTTGCAGTCTTAGATTATGTTGATAGTTCCGACAAGATAGTTGAGATGGTCGGAGCTGCAAATACAGTAAATAATGAAGATGGAAAGTTTTATGCTTATAATACCGATGTAGTCGGCTTCATTGAACCATTACATCAACGAAAGATCGATCTTAATGGCTATGAAGTTCTTATTTTGGGAGCTGGTGGAGCAGCCAGAGCGGTGGTGGTTGCACTCTCTCAAGAAAAGGGAATTTCCAAGATCAATATTGTCAATAGGAATATTGATCGATCTACAAACTTAGCAAATGTCATTAACAAATTAGGATTAAGAGCAAACATCATTTCCCATGATGATATTCAGAAAATTGCATTTAGATCCAATCTCATCGTAAACACCACTCCACTTGGCATGAAAAATGAAGAAAGTTTGATAAAGTCATCCAGTATAAGTAAGGAATCAATAGTATATGATATTGTGTACAAGCCGATAGAAACTAAATTATTAGAAAATGCTAAAACTGTCGGTGCTCAGGTAGTCTATGGATATGAAATGTTACTAGAACAGGCGATTGCCTCATTTAAGATATGGTTCAGAATGGATCCCCCAATAGAGTCTATGAAGAAGGTTTTGTTTGGAATGTTTGGTAAACCTATATGACTATAAAGGTAACATCAGTAGTTCATGGCGCCATATCCATAGTGAACGCTGTTGCCACAGGATTTGGTTCTGCCGTAGGTATTTCTCTAGAGGTGAAAGTGGAAATTGTGTCAAGGAGGGGTTCAGGAATAATTTTTCAAAAGGGCCGAGGAAGTCCTATGATAAAAAAAATAATTCATGACATGCTAACATCAAAGTACCTCAACAACAATCAATTATTGATTAATATAAACTCCGAGATTCCATCAGGTATGGGTTTGAAAAGTTCAAGTGCAGTATCAAATGCAGTAGCCCTCGCGTGTAATTCACTAGTGAATGAAGCCATTAATGATGAATTTGTACTAAATAGCGCGATAGATGCATCGTTATACGCAAAGACGACTATTACCGGTGCATTTGATGATTCGACTGCATGTTATTATGGAGGATTTGTTACCACTGATAACCTTAAGAGAAAAATAATGAAAAGAGAGTCTACGCCTACGGATATAAGTGCTGTAATATTTTTGCCAAATAATAAAAAAAGGGGAGATACTTCTAGACTTAAATTGCTATCAGATATTTATCTTGAAGCTTTTCAATTGGCCCATTCAGGACAATATTGGAAAGCAATGACATTAAACGGAGTCTTGACTTCCTCATTACTCTCAAACAGTTACACCATCACTAGGATGTGTCTAGAAAATGGAGCACTGGCAGCTAGTATATCTGGTAACGGTCCAGCAATAGCTGCTGTAGCGGGTGAAAGAGAGATGCAAAAAATAAAGTCGGTTTTGTCCAATTTAGATGGAAGGGTGATTGTTTCGAAAACAAATAATCAAAAGGCATCTGCTGTGAGAGAAATTGAGTAAGATAATTGTATCAAAATCGGTGTTAAAGGGTAACGTAATATGTCCGCCTAGTAAGAGCTATACACACCGTGCTATTTTCATTTCTTCCTTGGCGAATGGAGATTCACAAATAATTAATCCCCTTTTGTCACGGGATACAATTGCAACAATTGATGCATGCAAAGCATTTGGTGTAAAAATAAAAAGAACTGATCAGGAATTATTTGTTTCTGGAAATGCTACTTTAAAAATACCGGATGATGTTATTAATGTAGAGAACTCTGGAACAACTATGCGTTTTGTTACTGCAATCTCCTCATTACTAAAAAACGGCCATGTAATAATTACGGGTGATGATAGCATTAGGAAAAGACCGATGGGACCATTATTATCAGCTTTGAAGCAACTTGGCGTTAATAGCTACTCAGCTACAGATAACGATAAAGCTCCAATTATTGTACAGGGGGGTGGCATCAGGGGAAATCATATTTCTATCGATGGTTCTATTTCAAGCCAATTTATTTCAGGTATTCTAATCGCGGGAGCTTGTACAGAATCAGGAATATCTTTAAACGTTACTGGAAAACAAGTTTCAAGGTCATACATCGAATCCACTCTTACTGTTATGACCAAATTTGGTGCCAGAGTAAAAAACTCAAGTGACTATAGAAACTACAATATCTTTTACAATAGATACACTCCAACTACTTTTACCATACCAGGCGATTTTTCTACAGCGGCACTGTTGCTATCTGCAGGTACACTTGTGGGTGGCGAGATCACCGTTACTAATTTGGACTTTTCGTTACCACAAGGTGATTCAAAGATTCTTGAAATCCTGAAGAAAATTGGTGCGGTAATTAGTATAAACAAGAAGGATGGGACTGTGAAAACCATGGGAACTGGAGAGCTGGATGGAGGCGAATTTGATCTGTCCGATACACCAGATTTGCTTCCTGTTGTGGCTATCTTATCATTGAAATCAATTAATCCTGTGAGGATATATGGAGTTTCTCACACGCGTTACAAAGAAACGGATAGATTAAAAATAATTGCATCTGAGTTTAGAAAATTTGGAGTTAAAACAAAGATACTTCCCGACGAAATTACCATTGTTTCACCAAAAAAATTAAGGAACGCGCATATCAATTCACACAACGATCACAGGCTTTTTATGAGCTTTGTAATAGCGTCTATGATGACTGAAAAATCCATTGTGGATGGCGTGGAATCAGTTGATGTTTCTTATCCTTCTTTTATCCAAGACATGAAAAAGATTGGCGCAAAATTCAGTTAGTCTTGATTGTATTACATATGATTCGTAAAGCTTTGGCATTATGAATCAACATAAAGGCAATATATATGACAGACAAGGGGTATCAATATCCATAAAATGACTGGCAATATCTTGGGCGAGCAACTAACATTAACCAGTTTCGGTGAAAGCCATGGAAGATGCATTGGAATGGTATTGGACGGATGCCCTGCTGGACTTCCTTTATCTGAATCAGATCTACAGATCGAATTAGACAAGCGAAAACCAGGACAATCGATAATCACAACTCAGAGAAAGGAAGAAGACAGAGTAGAAATATTGTCAGGAGTTTTTAATGGATATACAACTTCAGCTCCAATATGTGCAATAATATGGAACAAAGATTCAGATTCTAGACCCTATGATGTGTTAAAGAACAGTCCTAGACCAGGGCATGCTGATTATCCATCTTTCATAAAATACGGAGGCTATGCCGACTATAGAGGAAGCGGGAGGTTTTCTGGCAGGTTAACGGCAACAATGGTTATGGGTGGTACTGTTGCACAAAAACTTTTGAGATATACGTTGGGGATAGAGACAATTGCATACACTATTCAAATAGGTAAAATTAACTACAAATCTTCATCCTTTCAAGAATCGAAACAAAACAGATATGTAAATGATGTACGCTGTCCTGACCCTGAAATTGCTGAAAAAATGAGATCTGCTATACTAGATGCAAAGAAAGATGGTGATTCACTTGGCGGTATTGTCGAGTCTATATCTGTAGGATTGCCAGTGGGACTAGGAGATCCGATATTCTCTTCATTGGAATCTGATCTAAGTAAAGCGTTATTTAGCATTCCCTCTGTAAAGGCAATAGAATTTGGATCTGGTTTTTCAGGAACAAAACTAAAAGGTTCGGAAAATAACGACGAGTATGTGATATCTGAGGATCATAAAATAGCAACTAAGACAAACAATTCTGGTGGTATTTTGGGTGGCCTTAGTAACGGAATGCCAATAGTAATAAGAATCGGCTTCAAACCAGCATCTTCCATAGCGAAGAAGCAAAAAACAATAGACTTGGCTTCCAATTCTGAGTGCGACATCGTTGTTCCCGGGAGACATGATCCGTGCGTTGTACCTCGAGCTATACCGGTAGTTGAATCATTGGTTTCATTAGTTTTGGCAGACCATGCGGTTCGATGGAATCTAATACCACCTGTTCTGAGTGAAGGGAAAAAATGAGCGAAGAAAAGGAACAAAAATTAGAAGGACTCCGCGAAGACATGCGACTTGTAACTGCTGATATCATAAAACTCGTTCAGAAAAGAATGAAGTTAGCAAGTCAAATCGGAAACATTAAGAAAAATCTCATGATGAACATCGAGGATATTTCCGTCGAACAAGATATGGCGAGATATGTTCATGAAATGGGAACGCAAATAGGATTGAATAATGAATTCATAGGTAGATTATTGAATTTACTATTTTTAGAATCAATAAAAATTCAAAAGGAAAAGACCTCCGAGAAAGAAACAAAGCTAGATCACATGGCGATGTTTTTGAAAGCAAAACAACTCGAATCTGAAGGTAAAAAGATAATTCATTTGGAGGTAGGTGAACCCGATTACATGCCTCCCGTTAGTGTCAAACGCGAACTATTGAAAACTTTCGATAAAAGGCATGTTCACTATACGCAAACGACTGGAATTCCTGTACTGAGAAAGTCAATTGCACAGGAAAGATCTGTAAGGGAGGAAAATGTGATAGTTACCCCCGGGGCAAGATTTGCAGTATTTAGTGCCATGGTTTCAACACTGTCAATCGGTGATGAAATAGTCATTTTTGAACCTGCGTGGCCTGCTTATAGAGATTGTGCAAATTTTATTGGAGTAAAAGTCAAGGCTATCAAGACAACCGTGGAACAAAAATGGGATCTGGATTTCAAAGAGGTAGAGAGAATGATAACACCAAATACCAAGATGATAGTGCTAAACTCGCCTAATAACCCTACAGGGAAAATAATTCAGCATAAACAAATTGATGCTATGTTGGAGATTGCCAGTAAAAATAACATATTTGTTCTAAGCGATGAAGTGTACTCCATGTATTCCTATGTTCCATACAAGAGCATTCTAGAATTTGAATATGACAAGAGTATTATGATTTCCTCATTCTCAAAAAGCCATGCAATGACTGGATTTAGAGTTGGATATGCAATATCCTCAAAAGATATCTTGGATAAAATTTCAAAAATTCAAGCTATGGCAATAACCAGTGTAGCCGAACCAATGCAATATGCCGCCACTGCGGCTCTGAAGAGTAATGTTACTAACAATGCGAAATTAATGAAGAAACGTCTTGATTTTATACGAAGAGAACTAGATGGTGTTCCTTGCGATTTCGTCAATCCAGATGGGGGCATGTACTATTTCATTAGATTCAAAAATAACATCAGCGCTAATAAGATACTAAACGATCTCTTAAATGAGGGAGTTGCAGTAGCCCCGGGTAATGGCTTTGGAGAGTCATATGTTGATTTTATTAGAATTTCGGCATGTCAACCAATTAAATTGCTAAAAGAAGGATTAAAAACACTTAGAAAAGTAACGAATGTGTGATACAATGGTCAGAACAGTTGCAATACTAGGTGTTGGAAAAATGGGATTATGGTTCTGTAACTATTTTTCAAAAAAGAATAATTATGAGGTATTTTTGTATGATAGGAGAAAGATCAAATTAGATTCAATCAATAACCGTAAAAAAGTGACTGTTTTCAAATCATTTCAAACATGTGTTGGTAAAGCTGATATCGTGATTGTGTGCGTCCCTATCAGATTAACGATTCCTGTAATTAACAAATGTATCCCAATAATGAAAAATGGTACATGCATATTAGAAATATCATCACTCAAATCAGATATCTTTAATTCTTTGTTAAAAATTCCTGAACATTTAACTCCACTCTCAATTCATCCAATGTTCGGTCCTGGTGCAAAGAACCTGAGCGATACAAAAATATTGATTATACCAATTAGGAACGAAAAGAGAGAACAGAATTTGGTAAAATCATTATTTAGTGAAGCAAGAACAATTGTAATTAAAGACCCGCAATCTCATGATTCAATTATGGCGATGATATTAGGAATGATTTACTATACTAACTTAGTACTCGCTAGCACTTTGAGTAAGGAAAATATCACGTTACTAAAGAGAGTTTCTGGAACCACTTTTTATTTACAAACACTTCTCTTTGAAAGTATACTAACGGACAATTCATCACTTATAGCGTCACTTCTCGCAGATAATAAACAAATGGTAAAATATCTAAAAAAATACAATGAAGAATCAGCAAGAATATTCTATATTATAACCAAAAACAAAAATATGCTTGAAACAAG
>Ga0193741_1000111_pt1 | contig 20520 bp, 18 predicted proteins | sample L2s2metaG_FD_143059 | JGI IMG/M metagenome (GOLD analysis project Ga0193741, IMG submission 143059) | Soil microbial communities from a riparian zone of the East river system, Colorado, United States - L2s2 | ecosystem: Environmental > Terrestrial > Soil > Riparian zone | place: USA: East River...
TGGCCATGGTGGAGGCAGCGGCGCGGCTGGCAGCCTCCGGGATACGCCTTGCGATCACCCACCAGACCGGCGAGCGCGATCTGGATCTGGTGCGCACCGCGTACGAACGTGCCGGGCAACCGGCCCACGTCCGCCGCCTTCATCTCTCCGTCGATTTGGAAGATGAAGGCCTCGACGCGGGCCGCCAGCCCGGCACGTTCGTACGCGGCGCGCACCAGATCCAGATCGCGCTCGCCGGTCTGGTGGGTGATCGCAAGGCGTACCCCGGTGGCTGCCAGCCGCGACGCTGCCTCCACCATGGCCACGTTGATCGCGTGCGCGCCCTGAGAACCGCCAAAGACTAGGACCCTGCCCTGTTCGGATCGGTCATGCCTCTCCTCGTTCTCGGCCGGGAAAAACTCCGGTCGTACGGGATTGCCGGCCACGAATCCCGTGCGCGGAAAGTAACTCAACGCCGCTTCGAAGTTCACCGCCGCCGCGCGGACGATCCGCGCGAGCAATCGATTGGTGATGCCCGGCAGCGCGTTCTGCTCGAGCAACATCGTCGGGTAACCGAACAGCGCCGCGACCGCGAGTACCGGTCCCGACGCGAATCCACCGACGCCGACCACCACGTCGGGCCGCCGCTTCGCGATCACGCGCCACGAATCGAGCGTCGCAATCGGCAACAGCCCAAACCCAATCGCGCGTTCGACACGCGACTTTCCCTTGAGCCCGGCGACGTGAATCAAATCGAGCTCGAATCCTTCGCGTGGCACCACGCGCGCTTCGATCCCCGACGCCGTGCCGACGAACGACACCTGCGTGGACGGATCCCGCCGCTGCAGCTCGCGCGCCAGCGCGATGCCCGGGTACAAGTGCCCGCCGGTGCCTCCTCCCGCGATCAACACACGCACCTGTCACGCGGCTCCCGTCTCCACCTGCTGATGCTGCGAAATGTTCAGCAGCACGCCGACGCCGAGCAGATTGATCAACATCGACGAGCCGCCGTTGCTGACGAGCGGCAGCGGGATGCCTTTCGTCGGCACCAGGCCGAGCACGACGCTGATGTTGAACAGCGCCTGCAGCACGAGCATCATCGTGATGCCGAGCGCGAGGAACGCGCCGAAGCTGTCCGGCGCGCGCATCGCGGTGCGCAGGCCGCGCCACGCAATCACGCAGAAGCACAGCAACACCACCGACGCACCAAGTAACCCGGTCTCTTCCGCGATCACGGCGTAGATGAAATCGGTGAACGGCTCCGGCAGGTAAAACAGTTTCTGCACGCCCTGCATCAGGCCCTTGCCGAACACGCCGCCGGTGCCGACGGCGATCAGCGATTGAATCACCTGAAAGCCGTCGCCAAGTGGATCCGCCCACGGATCCATGAAGGTGAGCAGGCGGCGGCGACGATAGTCCGCCTGCATCATGATGACGGTCAGCGCCGGCAGCGCCAGCAGCGCCGCGCCAAGGAGATATCGATAGCTGATGCCGGCGGCGAACACCATCACTGAAATCACGGCAATCAGCGACACCGCGGTGCCGAAGTCGGGTTCGTACAAGATCAACCCGACCAGCCCGCCAACGATCAACCCAATCGGCAGCAGCGAGTACTGCACCTCATTGATCCGCGTGCGCCGCCGTTCGAGCATCATCGCGGTGAACAAAATCGCCGTGAGCTTCGCGAGTTCTGACGGCTGGATGCCGAAACCCCCGATGCCAAACCAGCGGCGCGTGCCGTTGATGGGCCTGGAGAACAGCACGGCCACGAGCATCACCGTGACGAGGCCGAGCAGGAACCAGATCACCTTTTCGTTGCGATAGACGCGATAGTCGATGCGCATCACGATCGAGAGCACGGCCACGCCGACCGCGGCCCACATCATCTGGCGGGTCACGAAGAGATAGGGCTGTTGAAAGCGCTCCAGCGCGACGAGCGCCGACGCGCTGTAGACCATGACGACGCTGGCGCAAATCAAGGCCAGGGTCGCCAGGAACAGCCACTTGTCAGATTGCAGTTTCCTCGCCATACTCCACGTTCTCGCTATTACCTTGCGCCGCTCCGCGGCGTTAAAGTTTCCCGACGTTCACTCGATACAAGGGCTGCGCGTCGAAGCTGTCAGTAGTCGCCAGTCGATCAGGGAATCGAGACACTAGCCTCGCAGACCGGGGCAGCCTGCGCTCCCAGCGACCAGCTCTCAATTGCCGCCAACCGGCTGACGACTACTCACTGCTCACGCGCTCGCAATCAGCTTTCGCACCTCCTCCTTGAACTGCCGTCCGCGATCCGCGTAGTCCGCGAACATGTCGAAGCTCGAGCACGCCGGCGCGAGCAGCACCACGCCATCCGGCGCCGCCAGATCCCACGCGCGCCGCACCGCTTCCGCCAGCGTCGACGCTTCGACGACTGGGACGACGTCTTTCAGCGCCGCCTTCACCATCGGGCGCGACTCGCCGATGGCGACGACGGCGCGGCCGTGCGCGCGCAGCGGCGCCGCGAGATCCGCAAAGTCGCCGCCCTTGTATTTGCCGCCGATGATCGCGATCACCTTGTCGAAGCTCTCGATCGATTTCGTGGCCGCGTCGATGTTGGTGGCCTTCGAGTCATTGACGAACCGCACGCCGCCGCGCGTCGCGACGATCTCCATGACGTGCTCGAGGCCGTGAAAACCGGCGAGCGCGCGGGCGAGCGATTCGCTCGACGCGCCGGCGAGATGGCTGATCGCCGTCGCCGCGACGACGTTGCTCAGCATGTGGCGGCCCTGCAGCTCAACCGCCGCCAGCGGCAGCAGCGGGATGTCGCCCTCCGAGGTCCGCTGCCACACGAAGCCCTTGCCGACGTGCACATCCGCGGCGTGGTCGACGCCGTAGGTCACCACGCGTGCCCGAACATTCGTCGCCATCGCTGTCGCCTCCGCGCTGTCTGCATTCACGACCGCCCAGTCGTCCGGCCGCTGGTTGGCGAAGATGCGCTGCTTCGCCGCCGCATACGCGGTCTCGTCCGGATGCCGATCGAGGTGGTCGGGTGAGAAATTGAGGAGCGCCGCAATCCACGGCCGGAACGTGTCGGTCGTCTCGAGCTGAAAGCTGCTCGCCTCGATCACGTGCACGGTGTCGGCGGTCGACGCGTCGACCTGCGCGCTCACCGGGTAGCCGATGTTGCCGCCGACCATCACCCGGCGGCCCGCCGCTTCGAGCATCCGGCCGACCAGCGTCGTCGTCGTCGACTTCCCTTTGGTCCCGGTAATCGCGACGATCGGTCCGCGCAGCCACCGCGATGCGAGCTCGAGCTCGCCGATCACCGGCACGCCGGCGGCGCGCGCGCGCGCCACTTCGGGAATGTCGATTGGCACACCGGGGCTCAGCACGATCAGATCTGCGGTCTCGAACGACTCGACGTTGTGATCGCCGAGCTCCAGCGTCACGCCGGCCGCGCTCAGTTTCGCCTGATCGGGAATCTGCTCCTTGCGATCGGTGAGCGTTACCTTGGCGCCGCGACGGGCGAGCAGGTGCGCGGCGGCGACACCACTCCTCGCCGCGCCCACGACCAGCACGCGTTGACCGCTCACGGAAAAGTCCTGTGCCGTCATCGCAGTTTCAACGTCGTCAGGCTGAAGAGGGCGAAGATGATCGCGACGATCAGGAAGCGCGTGATCACCTTCGGCTCCTCCCATCCGCTCAATTCGAAGTGGTGATGCAGCGGCGCCATCTTGAAGACGCGCTTGCCGCGGAGCTTGAACGACACGACCTGGATCACCACCGACGCGGCCTCGATCACGAACACGCCGCCGACGATCACCAGCAGCAGCTCCTGCTTGATCAGGATCGCGACCGTCGCTAGCGCGCCGCCGAGCGCGAGCGAGCCGACATCACCCATGAAGATCTCGGCGGGGTGCGCGTTGTACCAGAGGAAACCGAGGCTCGCGCCGACGAGCGCGCCGCAGAAGATCGTCAGTTCGGCGGCCGGCTCGAAGCGCACGAGCAGCAGATACTCGGCAAACACGCGATGGCCGGTGATGTAGGTCAGCGCGGTGAATGCCGCGGCCGCGACCGCGAACGTGCTGATCGCGAGCCCGTCGAGACCGTCGGTCAGGTTGACGGCGTTGCTCCACGACGCGAGGTAGAACGCGGCGAACGGCACGTACAACCAGCCGATGTCGGGGATCAGCGTCTTGAAGAACGGGAAGATCAGCCGCGTGTTGTAGAGATTCATGCTGGCGAGCCAGAGCATCAGGAATCCGACGATGAAGCCGACGATCAATTGCAGACCGAGTTTCTGGCGCGCCGTAAGTCCGCCCGACGACCGGCGCGTGATTTTCAGGTAATCGTCGAGGAAGCCGATCCCGCCGAACAGCGCGGTCGTGATCACCGCGATCCACACGTAAATGTTCGTGAGGTTGGCCCACAACAGCGTCGGTGTGAGAGCGGCCGCAAGAATCAGCAGGCCGCCCATTGTCGGCGTGCCGGCCTTGGCGCGATGCGACTCCGGTCCTTCCTGGCGAATCACCTGGCCGATCTGGAAATCGCGCAGCCGCCGGATCAGCCACGGTCCCATCACCAGGCTGACGACCAGCGCCGTCATGCTCGCCGCCGCCGTCCGGAACGTGATGTAGCGCGCCACGTTGAAGACGGAAATCTGCGGGTAGAACGAGATGAGGAGGTGATACAGCATCAGCCGAACACCGCCATGAGCCGTTCCACCACGAGATCGGTGCGGGTGCCGCGCGATCCCTTGACCAACACCACGTCGCCGGACGTCACCTGGCTCGCGATCGCGGGTGCGGCGTCCGTGCTGTTCGCAAAATGCATGACCGACGCGCGGGGCATGCCCGCCTCGATCGCGGCGTCACCGAGGGCGCGCGCCGGATCGCCGCCGATCGTGATCAACTTCGCCAGCCGGCTCGATGCGGCGGCTTTCCCGCATTCGCGGTGCAGCGACACGGACAGCTCGCCGAGCTCGAGCATCTCGCCGAGCACGGCGATGCGCCGCGTCCCCCACGAGCGCGCGACCACGTCGAGCGATCGCATCAGCGCCGGCGGGCTCGAGTTGTACGAGTCGTCGATGATCGTGACGCCCTTCGGCAGCCGCACCACCGCGCCGCGCCGCGCCGACGGCTTCAGGCCGGATACGCGCGCGACGATCTCATCGAGATCGATGCCCATCTCGAGCGCGACCGCGGCGCCGCACAGCACGTTCATCAAGTGGCCGCGGCCGAGGAGCGGCACTTTCAAGTCTCTGCGGCCGGCGGGCGTGATCAAGATGGCGCGCGTGCCGTCGAGACCAAGGTCCTCGACGTCCGCGCCACGAACCTGCGCGCGCTCCGTCGTGCCGAACGTGACGGTGCGGCCGGCAAACGCCGGCACCCGCGCCATCACCCGCTCGTCATCGGCGTTGGCGACCAGCAGCGTGTCGGCCGACGCGCCTTCCAGGATTTCCGCCTTCGCATCGGCGATGGCGTCGAGCGATCCGAAGTAGCCGATATGCGCCTCGCCGACGTTGGTCCACACGCGGACCTCCGGCGTCGCCACGTCGACCAGCGTCCGGATTTCGCCCGCGTGATTCATACCCAGTTCCATCACCGCCACGTCGGCCCCGTGCCGCAGCTCCAACAGTGAGAGCGGCAGTCCAAGGTGGTTGTTCAAGTTCCCCGCGTTCTTCACCACCCGGTAGCGCGAGCCAATCAGCTCCGCGATGGTGTCCTTCGTCGTCGTCTTCCCGGCGCTGCCGGTGATGGCCACGACCTTTGCCTTCGACTCGCGCCGCACGTAGCGCGCCAGGTCCTGCAACGCCCGCGTCGTGTCGGCCACTTCGATCACGAACGCTTCGTTCCCGTCGCCGAGCTCGACGGGCCGGCTCACCACGATGCCCGCCGCGCGCCGCTTCGACGCCGCCATCGCGAAGTCGTGGCCGTCGCGCTTGGCGACGATCGCGAAGAACAGATCGCCCGTCGCGAGCGTTCTCGAGTCGATCGAAAAGCCCGTCACGTAGCGGTCGTCGTCACCGGTGACCAGCCGGCCATTCATGGCCGCGGCAATCGTTTCCGCAGCCAACGCTATGGGTCCGCCCACTACGAGCTCGTTCGCGCGCGCCGCTTGGCTAATGCGGCCCGCGCCACCTCACCGTCGTCGAACGGCAGCACCCGATCGCCGATCTGCTGGTATTTCTCGTGGCCCTTGCCCGCAATCAGCACGACGTCGCCGGCCGCGGCCATCGCCACCGCGCGCTCGATCGCCGCGCCGCGCTCGACCACCGATTCGACGATCGGCGCGCGCGACGACGCCTGGCTGCCGGCGGGAATGCCGCGCTCGATTTCCTCGATGATCCGCGCCGGGTCTTCCGAGCGCGGGTTGTCGGAGGTGATCACGACGACGTCGCTCAAGCGAGCCGCGACCATGCCCATCAGTGGCCGCTTCGATCGATCGCGATCGCCGCCGCAACCGAACACGGTGATCAACCGCTTCGCCGACAACGGCCGCGCCGTCTCGAGCAGGTTCCGCAGCGCATCGTCGGTGTGCGCGTAGTCGACGACGATGGTGAGGTCGTCGCCTCTGCCCGACACGACTTCGAAGCGGCCCGGCACTCCGGACAGACCCGAGACGCCGGATTCGATCGCGCCGATCGGCAGGTCGAGTGAGATCGCCGTCGCCGTGGCCGCGAGGATGTTGTAAACGTTGGGGCGGCCGACCAGCTTCGACGTGATGCGCACCGGTCCCTTCGGCGTCGTCACGTCGAAACGGAGCCCCGACAGCGTCATCTCGATCGGTCCGGGCGTGACATCTGCGGTTGCGTTGATCGCGTAGGTGACAGGACGCTTGCAGATCTCGACGAGCGCGGGCCCGCGCGGATCGTCCATGTTGATCACGCCGGGAGCGGTGGCCGGCAGCATCTCGAACAGCCTCCGCTTCGCCGCAAAGTACGCTTCCATGTCCTCGTGGAAGTCGAGGTGATCGCGCGTCAGGTTGCTGAACACGCCGGCCGCGAAGTGCATCCCGTCAACGCGCTTCAACGACAGTGCGTGCGACGAGACTTCCATCACCGCCGATCGGCAACCCTGCTCCAGCATTTCGCTCAACAGTTGCTGCACGTCGGGGGCTTCCGGTGTGGTGCGCGAGGCTTCGCGATCCTCGCCGCCGATGCGATACGCCACGGTGCCGAGCATGCCGGCGCGAAGGCCGGCCGCGTCCAGGATGGATGCCAGGAGATAGGCAGTCGTCGTCTTGCCGTTTGTGCCCGTGACGCCGATGACCGGCATGCGGCGGCTCGGGTGATTGAAAAAACGATCGGCGAGCAGCGCCAGGGCCAGTCTCGCATCGCGGACGGTGAGCCACAGGACCGAGATCGCATCTGGCCGCGCCGATTCCGAGACGATCGCCTGCGCGCCGCGCTGCGCCGCCTGCTCCGCGAAGGCGCCGCCGTCGGCGCGCAGGCCCTTGAGGGCGACGAAGACAGAACCGGGCACGACGCGGCGCGAGTCGTAGGTGATGGCGCTGATCGACGCATTAAGTTTGAGCCCCGCCGACGGTGCGTCCATCACCTGATCGCGCAGGGCATCGGCCATGTCGCCGAGCGTCACCGCTGATCTCCATTGGCTCCTGCCGGCCGCAACGCGACGCGGCGATTGAGAACGAGGGTGCACGTGCCGCCCGGTTCGAGCGGCGATCCGGCAACGGGACTCTGATCGACGACCACGCCGATGCCTTGCATGCGGGCCGTGAGCCCCAGGCGCGCCAGCTCGCGGACCGCTTCGCGCGCGCTCATGCCGCGCAGATCCGGCAGGCCCGTCTCGGTCATGTGGGCGGGAATCGCCACGATGTTCGGCGTGCCCACGGCGGCCGCGGGCGTGACCGGAGCCGGCTGGTTGCGCGCGACGATCACGGGCGGCACCGGATTGATCGTCGGCGTCACGCCGAGCTGGCGCAGGCTCGCATCGGCGATGCGCTTGAAGATCGGCACGGCGATGGTGCTGCCGGTGTCGCCGCCGACGCGCGGCGAATCGACCATCACGATGATCGTCAGCGCCGGCTTGCGCGACGGCACGAAGCCCACGAACGAGACGTTCTGCTGATACGGCGAGTAACGGCCGTTGACGAGCTTGTCGGCGGTGCCGGTCTTGCCGGCAACGTCGTAGCTGACCAGTCGCGCGCCCTTCGCCGTGCCGTCGAGCACGACCTTCTCCATGATGCCGGTGAGCGTCGCGGCGGTCTCGGCCAGAATCGCGCGGCGCACCGGCTTCGGCTCGACGAATGTTCGAATCCCGCCTTTGACGATCGTGCGAACGACATGCGGTTCGAAGAGCGTTCCGCCGTTCGCGATCACGCTCGCGGCCGCGGCCATCTGCAGCGGCGTGACGCCGACCTGGTAGCCCATCGACACCGACGCGAGCGCGCTGTCGTTCAACTTCGACGGCTCCCACACGATGCCGGGGCTCTCGCCGGGAAAGTCCGGTGACGTGGGCCGGCCGAATCCGAAACGGCGGATGTACAGGCCCATGCGCTCCGCGCCGAGCTTCAGGCCGACCTTGATCGCGCCGACGTTGCTCGACTTCACGATCACGTCGGTGAACGTCAACGGGCCGTTGCGGTGCATGTCGTCGATCACGCGATTGCCGAAGCGGATCTTGCCGGCGCTGACGTCGATGATCTCGTCCGGCGTGACGACCTTCTCCTCGATCGCGGCGGACGCGGTGACGAGCTTGAACGTCGATCCGGGTTCGTAGAGATCCTGGACGGCGCGATTGCGGCGGGCGTTCTCCGGCGCATCGCTGTAATCGTTTGGATTGAACGTCGGCCAGCTCGCCATCGCGAGGATCTCGCCGGTGTACGGATCCATGATCACGGCGGTGCCGCCGTCGGCGCGCGCCGCCTCGACGCCGGCGCGCACCTCGCGCTCCGCGATGTACTGCAGGTGCTCGTCGATCGTCAGCTCGATCGATGCGCCGGCGGTCGGCGATCGCTCGAGCCGGCTGAACACGTGCCGGCGCGCGTCGGTCTGCACGAGCAGCTTGCCCTCGCGCCCGCGCACCGTCTTGTCGTAGGTCGCTTCGAGCCCGCTCAGTCCGACGTTGTCGACGCCGACATAGCCGAGCAGGTGCGCGGCCAGCTCGCGATTCGGGTAATAGCGCTTGCTCTCCTTGCGGAACGCGACGCCGTCGAGCCCGAGCGCGGCGACGCGCTTGGCCTGCATCGGCGAGGCGCGCCGGCGCACGAACACGAACGATTTCGATTGCGACAGGCGATCGCGCAGCTCCTCTCGCGATTTCCTGGTGCAGTCCTCGAGGGCGTCGCACAACGCCGCCGCCGTTTTCGCCGCGTCGGTGATCTCGGTGGGGACCGCGTAGATGGTGTCGGCGTCGACGGTGTAGGCGAGCAGCCGGCCGTTGCGATCGAAGATCTCGCCGCGCTTCGCCGGCGCAACCACGGTGCTCATCTGCTGCCGTTCGGCGCGCGCAACCAGCTCGGGATACTGCACCACCTGCAGCCACACGAGGCGCGTTTCGATCGCGAGCGCCCACAGTACGAGCACGCCCGCCGCCACCATGAGGCGGCTCTTCAACATCGGGCGCCAGTGGGAATCAGGCGGAAGGGCCACGCTCAAACTCAGTTATCGCGACGCAACGACGGACTTGGCCGGCGGCGCCTGCGGGGCAACCCGCTCGAGGACGATCGCTTCGGTGTCGGAGGGCGCCACCATGCCCAGACGCTCGGTCGCCAGCTTTTCGATCCGCTGCGGCGCGCGCAGCGTTTCCATCTCGAGCCGGAGGTGGCGGTTGACGTCGCCCTCGGCGGAGCGATCGCGCTGCATCTGCTCGAGGCGATAGCCGTGGCGCAGCAGCTCGAAGTGCTGCCAGGCCGAGAACAACAGCGCGAGCACCAGCACCACGCCGATGCCGAGCGACTGCCAGAGATCGCGCAGCCGGCGTTCGTCGACTTCCCGCACGATCTGGTTGTTGCGGAAGTCCTTCCGAATTTCATATTCGAAAGTGCCTTTGTCCATGCGTCCCCCTGTTTACCCTGTCCCGCCGAAGCTCATTCCTTGAGCGACGGCGGACGAACTCGAACGGCGGCGCGCAGCTTGGCGCTGCGCGCGCGCGGATTGGCTGCCGCCTCCGCATCCGTCGCGATGACGGGATGCTTGGTCAGCACCTTCAACTTCACTGCTCGTTCCGGCTGTCCCGCCGCTCGTTCTTCGAACGACGGCGGACGGGACAAATCGCGGAACGTGTGTTTCACCACGCGGTCTTCCAGCGAGTGAAACGCGATCAGGGCCATCCGTCCATCGCTCTGGAGCCTCGCGGCAGCTGAGCCGATAAACGAATCGAGCCCGTCCAGCTCGCCATTGACCCAGATGCGCAGCGCCTGGAAGGTGCGCGTCGCCGGATCAATCCGTTGCCAGCCGCGTGCGGCCACCCCGCGCCGCACAATCTCCGCCAGCCGCGCCGTCGTCTCGATGCGCGACTGCTGCCGCGCATACACGATGGCGCGCGCGACCTGCCGCGACCGCCGCTCTTCGCCGAACTGGTAGATCACGTCGGCGAGCTCTTTCTCGTCGACCCGATCGATCAGCTCCGCGGCGGTCTCGCCCCTCGTGCGATCCATCCGCATGTCGAGCGGCTCGTCACGGCGAAAACTAAAACCCCGGCCCTCGGCATCGAGCTGCATCGACGAGACGCCGAGATCCGCCAGCAGCCCTGACACTTCGCCGACGCCGTTCGCATCGAGCACCGCGGCGATGTCGCGATAGTCGGCGTGCACCAGCGTCACGCGATCGCCAAACGCCGCGAGCGACTCGCGCGCGATCGCGAGCGCGTCGTTGTCGCGATCGATCCCGACCAGCCGCGTCGCGCCGCTCTCGAGCACCATGCGCGCGTGGCCGCCGAGGCCGACCGTGCAATCGACGAAGATGCCGCCGCGCTCGGGTTGCAGGAGCGCGCGCACTTCGTCGACCAGTACCGGAACGTGTTGCTGTTCCGCCAAGAACTAAATTCCGAAATCTGAAAGTGCCTTGGCGTCGTCGTCGGTGAAGGGCTCCGCGGAGAGCTTCGCGACGAGACGCTCGTGGTTCCAGACCTCGAGGTAACTCTGCTGGCCAAGCACGTCGACATCGCCCGTGATCTGCGCGCTGTCACGAAGCCGCGGGTGGATCACCACGCGGCCCTGCGCATCGAGCTCGGCGACCTGGCCGTAAAAATTCACGCGATCGAGAAAACGCTGGCGCGCGGGATTCGTGGAAGGGACCTGTGCGAGCCGTTTTTCGAGCTCGACCCACACCGGCATCGGATAGATGCGTACGGACTGGCCCGTCAGGCTCGTCACGAAGACATCTGGGCCGTGTTCTTTTTGAATCACGGCGCGAAATGCGTTCGGAACCTTGAGCCGGCCCTTATCATCAATTTTCGCCGGCGCGTTGCCCCTGAGCACGCCGACTGGTCCACTTCGCTCCACAAAAATCCACTGCGATAGTAGAGACAGGCCGCTGTCTTGTCAACGGCGAAGTGCGTTAAACAGTTGACAGATTTGGCGTTACGCCTTTGTTTCGCCACCAACGCGAAGGCGTGTCAAAATTTTGACTACTAGATGATGGAAGGGGGCGAAAGGATATGATGTTCTGTTCATGCTTCACGCCGCCTTGATAGGTTTCCCCTCCACCGGAAAGTCGACCCTCTTCCAGCTGATGACGAGCGCGAAAGACGCGCCGAAGGGCAAGGGCGACACCGCCATCGGCATTTCGAAGGTGCCTGACGTCCGGCTCGACAAGCTGACCGCGATTTTCAATCCGAAAAAGCGCGTCCCGGCCACGATCGAGTTCACCGACATCGTCGCGCCAGGGCGCAGCGGCGCCGCCGCGCTCGTCGATGTCGCCGGCTACAAGAACGCCGACGCGCTCGTGCACGTGGTGCGCGCGTTTCGCGATCCCGCGGTGCCCCATCCCGCCGGCTCGGTCGATCCGGCGCGCGATGCGCAGGCGATGGAAGACGAATTGATCCTCGCCGACCTCGGCGTCGTCGAACGACGGCTCGAGCGCATGGAGAAGGATCTCAAGAAGAACAAGTCGCCTGAGCTCGACAAGGAAAAAGAGCTGCTGCTCACGTGCAAGACCGCGCTCGAGAACGGCCAGCCGCTGCGCGCGCTCGGCCTTGCCGGTGAAGACGTCCGGCGCCTGCGCGGCTTCCAGCTGCTGTCCGCCAAGCCGCTGCTCGTCGTGATCAATCTCGACGAAGCCGATGTGGATGCCGCGGCGAGTGTCGAAACGGCCGCCGGGCGCACCGGCATGACGGCCTTTCTCTCGAGGGAAGGCACGCGCGCGGTGCCGCTCTGCGCGAAGATCGAGCTCGAGATCGCGGCGTTGGAGCCGGCCGACGCGGAGGCGTTCTTGAAGGATATGGGACTGGCGGAGTCGGGGCTCGATCGCGTGATCCGGGCCAGTTACGATCTGCTTGGCTACATGTCGTTCCTCACCGTCGGCGAAGACGAGTGCCGCGCCTGGTCGATCCGCCGCGGCACGAGTGCGCTCGACGCCGCCGGCGAGATTCACAGCGACATCTCGCGCGGCTTCATCCGCGCCGAAGTCGTCGGCTACGACGCGTTCATGGCGCGCGGCTCGATGGCGGCCTGCCGCGACAGCGGCGAGCTCCGGCTCGAAGGCAAGGAATACGTCGTCCAGGACGGCGACATCATCAACTTCCGTCACGCCACCTAACGATGGCTGCGCCCGAGTCCGTCACCATCGTCGTGCCCGCCTTCAACGAGAGCGGCAGCATCGGCGGCGTGGTCACGGCCCTGCGCGCGGCGGCGCCGTGGCACGAAGTGATCGTGATCGACGACGGCTCGACGGACGGCACCGGCGAGGCCGCGCAGGATGCGGGCGCGAGGGTCGTGCGGCATCCCTACAACAAGGGCAACGGCGCGGCCGTGAAGAGCGGCATTCGCGCCGCGACCAGCGACTGGATCGCGATCGTCGACGCCGACGGCCAGCATCGCACCGACGACGCCAGGCGGATCGTGGAGAAGCTCGGCGACTACGATCTCGTGATTGGCGCGCGCGATCCGCACACGCAAGCGACGCCGGGCCGGCGGCTCGGCAATGCGCTCCTGAACTGGCTGGCCAGCTACCTCACGGAGCGCCCGATTCCCGATCTGACGTCCGGTTACCGGGCGGCGCGCCGCGAATACCTGCTGGCGTTCATCCACCTGCTGCCGAACGGGTTTTCGACGCCGACCACGACGACGCTGGCGTTCATCAAGGCAGGCTACAATGTCGCGTTCGAGCCGATCGCCGCGCGGCCGCGTGTGGGCACTTCAAAAATCCGGCTGGCGAGCGACGGCGCAAAATTCTTTCTCATCTTGCTGAAAGTCATCACCATCTTCAGCCCGTTGCGCATCTTCGCGCCGGTGAGCGGCGTCGCCTTCGCCGTCGGCGCGGTCTATGGGGCATGGAACTACGTCTATCACGCGCGCATTCCGAACGGCGCCGTGCTGCTGCTGATGTTCTCGGTGATCGTGATCCTGGTCGGCTTGATCTCGGAGCAGATCTCGGCGCTCCGGTTCGAGGGCCGGCGCACGTAGCGGCATGACGAAAACGCTGGTTCTGATCCCGACGTACAACGAGAAGGACAACATCCCGATCCTGATCGCGGATCTGATGACGATTCCCGGCGTCTCGGTGATGGTGCTCGACGATCAATCGCCGGACGGCACCGGCAAGGTCGCCGACGAGCTGGGCGTGAAGTATCCCGGCCGCGTCTTCGCGCTGCATCGCACCGGCCAGCGCGGCCTCGGGGTGTCGTATCTCGAAGGCTTTCATCGCGCGATCGAGAGCGACTACGACTTCGTCGGGCAGATGGACGCCGACCTCTCGCACGATCCGAAGTACCTGCCGGCCATGATCGAGGCCGTCGAGAAGGGCGCCGATCTCGTGATCGGCTCGCGATACCTGAACGGGATCAGCGTCGTGAACTGGCCGCTGCGGCGGATCATCCTGAGCCAGTTCGCCAACTTCTACATCCGCACGGTGACGGGCCTGCACCTGCGCGACATCACGACCGGCTATCGCTGCTGGCGCCGCGAATCGCTGGCGAGACTGCCGCTCGATCGCATCGTGTCCGACGGCTATGCGTTCCTGCTCGACGTCACGTTCATGGCCGCCGACGCCGGGCTGTCGATCGTCGAATCGCCGATCATCTTCATCGAGCGCCGCATCGGCGCGTCGAAGCTGTCGAGCGGCGTGCTGCTGGAATCGCTGCTGACGCCGTGGAAACTGATCATGCGGCACGGCCGCATCAAGTCGCGCTGATGCCGGGGCTCAGTGTGTTCTTCCCGGCCTACAACGACGGCGGCACCATTGCCAGCCTGGTGATCACGTCGATCAAAGTCGCGGCGACACTGACCGACGACTTCGAAGTCATCGTCATCAACGACTGCAGCGAGGACGACACCGCGAAGATCCTCGACGAGCTCGCGCGCCTCTATCCCGGCCGGGTTCGCATCGTGCACCACGAGACCAATCGCGGCTACGGCGGCGCGCTGCGCACCGGTTTTGCGACCGCGACCAAGGACTTCGTCTTCTACACCGACGGCGACGGCCAGTATGATCCGGCCGAAGTGACGCTGCTGTGGGAGAAGATGGCCGCCGACGTGGATTGGGTGAACGGGTGGAAGATCAGCCGCTCCGATCCGCTGCACCGCATCATCATCGGCCGCATCTATCACCACATCGTCAAGCTGCTGTTCGGCCTGAAGGTGCGCGACGTCGACTGCGATTTCCGCCTGATGCGGCGCCGCATCTTCGACGTCGTCCGCCTGGAGAAGAACAGCGGCGTGATCTGCCTGGAGATGATGAAGAAGTTCCAGGACGCCGGGTTTCGCGTTGCGGAGCATCCGGTGCATCATTACCATCGCGCCTACGGCAAGTCGCAGTTCTTCAACTTTCCGCGAATCTGTCGGACGGTGATTGACGTGATGAAACTGTGGTGGCTGCTGGTGATCCGCAAGGAACACCTCACAGGACGATGACCGCCGGCACCTTCTATCGCGGCCGGCGCGTGATGATCACCGGAGGTCTCGGTTTCATCGGCAGCAACCTCGCGCACCGCCTCGTGCAGCTGGGCGCCGACGTGCTGCTCGTCGACTCGCTGATTCCCGACTACGGCGGCAACCTGTTCAACATCGCCGGCATTGAAGACCAGGTGACGGTGAACGTCGCCGATGTGCGGCAGGCGAGCACGATGAATTACCTGGTGCAGGGCCGCGACGTGATCTTCAACCTCGCGGGACAGGTCAGCCACATCGACAGCATGCGCGACCCGCACACCGATCTCGAGATCAACTGCCGCAGCCAGCTGACGCTGCTCGAAGCCTGCCGCCATCACAACCCGCGCGCCAAGGTGATCTTCGCGAGCACGCGGCAGATCTACGGCAAGCCGGACGTGCTGCCGGTCACCGAGCGGCACCTCGTGCGCCCCACCGACGTGAACGGCATCAACAAGGCCGCGGGCGAGTACTACCATCTCGTCTACAACAACGTCTTCGGCGTGCGCGCGTGCGCGCTGCGCTTGACGAACGTCTACGGCCCGCGCCAGTTGCTGCGCCACAACCGGCAGGGCTTCATCGGCTGGTTCGTGCGCCTCGTGCTCGAGAACAAGGAGATCCAGGTCTTCGGCGACGGCTCGCAGATCCGCGACTTCGTCTACGTCGACGATGCGGTCGAGGCGTTCCTCGCCGCGGGCGCCACCGACAGCGTCAATGGCGAAGCGTTCAACGTTGGCGGCGAAGAGCACATCACGCATCGCGACCTGGTGAAGATGCTGGTCGAGATCGCCGGCAGCGGCCGCTACACGTTCGTCGAATGGCCCGCCGACAAGAAGGCGATCGACATCGGCGACTTCTACGCGGACTCGTCGCTGTTCCGCGGCCGCGTCGGATGGACGCCGTCGGTCCGCCTGCGCGAAGGCTTCGCGCGGACGTTCGAGTACTACCGCAAGAACCTTGTTCGATATGTCGGCGACAGTTCCGTTTAACGCGCTGAAGCCGGCGGAAGACGCCGCCGACGTCAGGGCCGCGATCGATCGTGTGCTCGCGAGCGGTTGGTTCATCCTCGGTCCGGAAGTCGAAGCGTTCGAAGCCGAGTTCGCCGCCGCGAGCCGGGTGCCGCATGCCGTCGGCGTCGGCACGGGCACCGACGCGATCACGCTGATCCTGCGCGCGCTCGACATTGGTGCGGGCGACGAGGTGATCACCCCGCCGCTGTCGGCCGCGTACTCCGCGCTCGCCGTGATGATGGCCGGCGCGCGGCCGGTGTTCGCCGACATCGATCCCGAGCGGTTGACGCTGGATCCGCGCGCGACCGAAGCCGCGATCACTGCACGCACGCGCGCGATCATGCCGGTGCATCTGTACGGACAGGCGGCGGACATGCGGCCCCTTGAAGCGATCGCGCAAAAGCACAACCTCGCGATCGTCGAAGACGCGGCGCAGGCGCACCTGGCCACAGCGGACGGCCGCCCGGTCGGAACGATCGGCGTCGCGGCGGCGACGAGCTTCTATCCAACGAAGAATCTCGGCGCGGCCGGTGATGGCGGCGCGGTGCTGACGCGCGACGCGCAGCTCGCAGCGCGCGTGAAGCGCTTGCGAAACGGCGGACAGACGACGCGTTACCGGCACGACGAGTTCGGCGTGAACTCACGACTGGACGAAATGCAGGCGGCGATCCTGCGCGCGCGATTGAAGTACCTGGCTGGTTGGACCGCGAAGCGGCGATCGATCGCGGCGCGTTATCGCGGTGCGCTTAGCGGAGCCGGAGTGAACGTGCCCCGAGAGTTTGACGCCGGGCACGTGTATCACCTCTTCCCACTGCTGACCGATGCACGCGATCGCTTCCAGGCTCACATGAAGGGGCGGGGGATCGAAACGCTGATCCACTACCCCGTACCGATTTCTCGGCAGCCGGCTCTTCAGTCGGCCAGCCCGGCCGTGTGCCCCGTCGCCGACCGGGTCTGCGCGCAAGTCGTGTCGTTGCCGATGTATCCGGGCCTTTCCGACCACGCCGTCGCCGCTGTGGCTGAGGCGGCGTCGACTTTCGGCCGCTGATCCGCGTCTTACCAATGACCCTATAATTGGAAAGTCCCAATCATGCGCCGAGCTCTATTTCTCACCGTTGCACTTTCGCTGGCGACCGCCTGGCCCGCCGCCGCGCAGGGCCTCAAGGTCGACTTCCATGACGGCCGTGTCACGGTCGACGCGACCGCGGTGCCCGCGCGCGTGATCCTCACCGAATGGGGAAAGGTCGGCGGCACGAAGATCGTCGGCGCGGAGCGCATCTCCGGCGCGCCGCTCACGGTGAAGTTGATCAACGTAACCGAAGCGCAGGCGCTCGAGACGATCCTGCGCAGCGTCGCCGGTTACATGGCCGCACCGCGCACCACCGGTGTGGGCTCGTCGATGTACGACCGCATCCTCGTGATGGCGACGACGTCGGCGCCGCCGGCCGTTGCGACCAATCCGAGGCCGGGCGCGCAGCCGCCAAACGCCGCGCTCAACGGCACGCAACGGTTCGTTCCCCCGCCGCGTCAGCAGCGGGAAGTGGAACCGGATGAAGCCGACGAGCCGGACGAGAATCCGCCGAGCCCGCCGGTCTTCACGTTCCCGCAGCAGAGCCCGAACGGCTTCCCGAATCAGCCGGGCCAGTTCCAGAACGCGCCCCAGGGCGCGCCGGCCGGGATCACCGTGAATCCGTCGACCGGTCCGGGAGCGATCACGATCAATCCGGCGACGCCCGGCCAGCCGACCGGCCCGGCCGGTGTGTCGAGGCCAGGCATGATGGTCAATCCGCCTGCTCCGCCGCCAACGACGACACCTACGACGATGATCCGCCCGCCGGGGTAAACGCTCGAAGTTACCAGTTGCCAGTTACCAGTTGCCAGTTAGGAGACAATATTTGTGTCTTCCGACAACTGGCAACTGGCAACTGGCAACTTCCGTAGATGGCGGACATCGAACGCTTCACTCCCGACGATCGACGAGGCATCGAGCAGCTTCACAGGCGCACGCTTGGCAACGAAGCGGCCGAGCGCCTGCGGCTGCATTGGGACTGGGCGCGCCGCAATCCCGCCAACGGTGTCGAGCCGCCGTACTGGGTCGTGCGTGAAGGCCCGACGCTGATCGCGGCCTCGCCTCTCACGCCCGTCAAGGTCAACGTCGCCGGAACCGACGTCGCCGGCACCTGGAGCTCCGATCCGCTCGTCGTCGCCGAACGGCAACGCCAGGGGCTCGGCGGATCGCTGCTGCGCGCGTGGGATCGCGGCACGGGTGTTGCGCTCGGCGCCGCGCTCTCGACGGCAACGCGCGGCCGGCTCGATGAAATGCGCTGGCCGAAAGCGCAGCCGCTGACGTGCCTGGTCAAGCCGATCAGCCGGCGCGCGTTCCGCATTCCGACCTGGCCGGTCGCGATCAATCGCCTGGTCTCGGCGATCGCGCTGCCGCTCGTCCGCGTCGTCTCCCGCAACCAGCCGCTGAAGGAAGAAGTCGAAGTGGTGCGGCGATTCGACGCGCGCGTCGATCGCATGTGGGATCGCCTGTCACCACGATTCACGTTGTCGGTGCGCCGCGACGCGAGATACTTGAACTGGAAGTACGCCGAGCCGCCGCACGTGCGCTACACGATCGCGCTGCTGCGGCGCGGTGACGAGGTCGAAGGCTACGTGGTCTACCGGCACCTGCGCGAGCCGCAGGGTCGCGTCACGCAGATCGTCGATCTGATGGCGGACCCGTCCGACGAGCGCGGCATCAAGACCCTGGCGCGCTGGGTCGATCGCGAAGCGCGCATGGACGATTCGGACAAGATTCGCTGTTACGTCACGAACGCCGCCTTCCGGCGCGTGCTGCGCCGATCGGGATACTTCGTCGTCAAGTCCGGCATCGATCTCACGGTCAAGGTCAACGCGGTGCCGGTGCCGAAAGGGTTTTACGATTCCGCCGACGAGTGGCACTTCACACTCGGCGACGGTGAACTGGACCACTAGGTTTCAGATCTCGGATTTCTGATTTCGGATTCAGAGGACTAAAAGCAGATGTCTCTCGAACAAACGCTCGGTGCCGATATCGTCACCGCGATGAAGGCCAAGGACGCGACGAAGCTCACCGCGCTGCGCATGCTGAAGAGCGCGCTCACCAACAAGAGCATCGAGAAGGGACGCGCGCTCGAAGGCGCGGAGGAGCTGCAGGTCGTGTCGATGCTCGTCAAGCAGCGGCGCGATTCGATCGATCAGTTCACGAAAGGCGGACGCACCGATCTTGCCGACAAGGAACAGGCCGAGATCGTGATCCTCAACACCTACCTGCCAGCGTCCGCATCAGACGACGAAATCGCCGCGGCGGTGACCGCCGCCATCGCCGAGACCGGCGCCACGAACGCCAGGGACATGGGGAAGGTCATGAAAGCCGTCATGGCCGGGCTCGCCGGCAAGACGGTCGACGGGAAGAAGGTCAGCGAAAGTGTGAAGGCCAAGCTTGAGGCAAAAAATTAGGGCCCTGACCGTTCGGTCCGAGCCCTAAGGAGGATGGTGAGAGGCTGACTAGGCCTTTCAAAGTAATAGACGGGCCGACTCGACAAAATGTTTGCTTCCCATCTGTAAAGTCTGTGAAAAGCGTAGTGACGAACGGGTGTTCGTGTTCGGGACGACGTTCCATAGGCGGGCAGGAAGCGACTCTCTGTTACGCTTCTTCTAACTGATGGCCGACACCCCACCACGCCTGGCCCGCTCCGCCGGGGTTTTCGGGCTGGCGACCATCACGAGCCGCATCCTCGGGCTGGCCCGGGACCAGGTCATCGCGTATTACTTCGGCGCCGGCAACGCCAACGACGCCTTCCGCATCGCGAGCCGAATCCCCAACCTCGTCCGCGACCTCTTTGCCGAGGGTGCCATGAGCGCGGCGTTTGTGCCGACATTCACAAGGCAGCTCACACTCGAAGGCCGCGAGCGCTCGTGGCGCCTCGCCAGCTCGGTGATCAACGCCCTCATTCTCGTGACCGGCGCGATCGTCATCGTGGGGATGATTTTTGCGGCGCCGCTCGTGCGCCTGTTCGCGTCGGACTTCAGCGAAGTGCCCGGGAAGATCGAATTGACGATCTATCTCACCCGCATCGTGTTCCCGTTCCTCACGTTCGTCGCCGTCGCGGCAGTGTTGATGGGAATGCTCAACTCGCTCGGACACTTTTTCATTCCGGCGCTGTCCCCGGCGATGTTCAACGTCGCGGTGATCGTCATGTCGCTGACACTGATTCCGTTCGCGGATGCGATCGGCGTTCAGCCGATCACGATTGTCGCGATCGCGACGCTGGTCGGCGGTGTCGGGCAGCTGGTGATCCAGTGGCCGCCGTTGCGCAAGGAAGGCTTTCGTTATCAGCTGGTTCTCGATCTGAAGGATGAGGGCCTGCATCGCGTGCTGCTGTTGATGGGCCCGGGCACGATCGGCATGGCGGCGACGCAGATCAACGTGCTCGTCAACAGTGTGCTGGCGACCGGTGAAGGCACCGGCGCGGTGTCGATC
>Ga0193741_1000112_pt1 | contig 20441 bp, 23 predicted proteins | sample L2s2metaG_FD_143059 | JGI IMG/M metagenome (GOLD analysis project Ga0193741, IMG submission 143059) | Soil microbial communities from a riparian zone of the East river system, Colorado, United States - L2s2 | ecosystem: Environmental > Terrestrial > Soil > Riparian zone | place: USA: East River...
TTATAAGTGATTGAAACAAAAAAACTAATTATGACTTGGATGCGTGCTGCAAGCATTGAAGAATTTGAAAAGAAAACTGGGAAAGAAGTAAATTTAGGTGGAAGTAGGATTGCAATTTTTAGAACAAAAGGTAAATTTTATGCTATCGAAGCATTGTGTAGACACCAGGATGGCTCACTTGCTCCAGGTAGAGTCGATGGAGAGGTAGTGGAATGTCCATTACATTCATGGCACTATAACGTACGCACTGGTGAATTATTAGATTATCTTGAAGGGGTAAAATTAAAAACTTATAAAATTGATTTGAAAGGTAAGGATATTTACATAGACGTTTGAATCAATTATTGCTACCTGATATTCATAAATTGCTATAGTTCTAATTTGAAAATATATAACAAACTTTCTGATACTCTTGAAGATATTGGTACTACAGAAGATAATAAGATTAGGATGTACGTTTGTGGTATTACCGTATATGATGACTGTCATATTGGACATGCTAGAACCATAGTAGTTTTTGATATCTTAAGACGATACTTAATTCACAAAGGTAAGGAATTAATATATGTGCAAAACTTTACCGATGTCGATGACAAAATAATTAATAGAGCTAAATTGGATGGAAAGTCTCCTGATGAAATTTCCTCCAAGTATATAGAGAGTTACTTTGAAGATTTTTCCAAACTAAATGTTCTCAAGGCCGATTTTTATCCAAAAGCAACTGACCACATAATTGAAATAATAAATGCTATAAAAATATTAAAAGAAAAAAATTATACGTATACTACTCTAAACGGAGTTTATTTCAAAGTGAGAGCATTTCCAAATTATGGTAAACTATCAAAGAAACAAATTGATGAGCTTGAACAAGGTACTAGAATTGAAATTGATAAATTGAAAGAGGATCCCTTAGATTTTGCTCTGTGGAAATTCTCCTCTGATGTTCCAAATTGGGAAAGTCCTTGGGGAAGAGGCAGACCAGGTTGGCATATTGAGTGTTCGGTCATGGTATCAAAGTTCCTTGGTAATGAAATAGAGATTCATGGAGGTGGCACTGACCTGATATTTCCTCATCATGAAAATGAAATTGCACAATCTGAAACCTTTAACGAAAAAAAACTAGCTAAACTATGGGTGCATGTAGGAATGATTACAATTAATTCAGAAAAGATGTCAAAGTCGCTCAGAAATATGATAGTACTTAAGAGCGCTCTTAAAAAATGGGGTTCTAATGTCCTTAGATTATACCTGATTTCTTCTCAATATTCAAAGCCTATGGATTACAATGATGAAATATTGCAAGAATCATTGCAAAAATGGAGACAAATTGAACACTGCATCTATGAGCTTAGAACAACTAAAAATGTATCTGAAAACATGGACGAATTTGAGGATAAATGTAATGGTTTCCTAAATAATTTTTTGTCCTCACTAGATAGTAACCTGAATACACCATTAGCATTGACATCATTTATGAAGCTCGTTTCGTATGTTAACAACCTAAGTTCATCAGAAAAATTAACTATTAGGATGTCTGATAAAGCGCTACCTATAGTGGATACCATCATGGATATCATCGGTATTAAAATAGTGGAGATTGATAATGATACTAAATTCAAAATTGAAGAGATGATTGATCGGAGAGATAATCTCAGAGCTGAGAAGAAATTTCAAGCGGCCGATAATCTGAGAAAGAAGATCTTTGAATTATTTGATGTTGAGTTGACAGATCACAGTAAGTATACATCATGGAAAAAAAAAGAGAGAATTGAATTCGAATGTGAGCGGTTATAATTAAATCAATGGGTTCTAAGGATTCATTACTCGCTGTTTATTATTTCTTACAAAAGAATACACCAAGACTTGATAAACTTTTAATTATTCAAGAACATCGAGTAATCTTAATTGAAAAACATATACGCATTTTTCAGAATCATGATAATATCTTCGATAGTTGTATCAACAAGTATTGTCATGTCTCTTGATCCTATTAAAGACAATGTTCAAGTTTTTGGCGAATCAACCAGCGTCCTGGTGCCGCAATCACAAGAACAGTCAGGAAATAAAAGTAGCATCCAAGTTTTTACCGATTCACTCAGGGTATTGGTATCAAAGTCTACTGAACTTACGAGCAAATATCAACAAGAACTTGGAAAATGGACAACTAAGGAAAATGACAACTTGACAATGATCACTATAACTGATAATTATTTGTCCCAGTTTGAAGAGCTTGAAAATGAAGCAAGAGATCTAGTTGTTCCAAACGGACAGGAAAATATTAAGGATTCTTTTATCAAATCTGTCAATTCAGAAGCTGCCAGCTATGAGCACTTTAAGAATTATCTCATTACTGGAAATAAAACTGAAGAGGAACTTTCAGATGATGATTTTTCTCTTGCTTTCCAGTATGAACAGGTTTATTCGAGTTTTCTACTAAAAAATCGTTAAACTATAGAGAAAAGTTATTTTGAAACACAGATATATTCCCTCAACATACCAGTATATTTAGGATGTTTTGTTGTGAAGGATTATTTTAGAAATTTTTTCTGCTCCTTTTCTTTTCAATTAATCCCGATAACAGTGTTACTATTTTGTAGTACAATTCTACTAATAATAAATGGCACAGGCTACTCTATAGATAATTTCAGCGTGTTAGAAAGGAACATAGTAATTGATCAGAGTGGGTTTATTCATTTATTTGGTGAAATAAGAAACACATCAAATGAACCTCAGCGGAGTATTACAGCTAATGCTAATTTTTATGACAAAAACGGACAAAATATAGGCAATGGGAGTGGAATTGTCTCATTAAGGTCATTAAATACCGGACAGGTATCGCCATTTGAAATAATATTTCTCGATAAGAACCAAACCAAACACTTTTTTAATTATACCCTCAATTTTACGAGTGAAATTGGACAGCAGAAGCCAGATAGCATTGTCATAACGTCTTTAAAATCTAGGCCAGACATATTTGGATATTACTATGTTAGTGGAAGACTTTCCAATATGGGTAATGATACCGCCACAAATGTTCTTGCGATTGCGTCTTTCTTTGACAGCAATGGAAAGATTATTGGTCTATCAAGCGCAATTACCGAACCGAGTAATATGACTTCGCATTCTACGGCAAGTTTTACTGTTGTTATGGATGATAAAATACAATCACCAAAAATCAAAAACTATTCTTTGACAGTTGACTCAGATCAATATGCATCTAAATGACTAGTGATTTTCTATTCTAAACTTTCAGAATAACGAGGGGGACTTGATATAACGTTCAAATCATCACGTCAATTGAAGTTATGCAAGTATTCCTTAAAGAACCTTAAGGATACAGAATTATATTATGCCGGCGCAAATTGAATTACATATGGAAATATTTCAACCGTCGATCTTCCTTGCCATTTTTCCATATTTGTTTATCGCTAGCTTTCCAATATTTGGACTGATATTGGTTACAAAGTGGATAGTAGACGATGTTAGGAAGAAACGAAGACTGACTTTAAAAATATAAATTGAACTAAATTAGCTTATATTTACCAGGAAATATTAAAGAATCCTATTCTGGGAATGCCTGAAAATATATATCACATAGTAGAATATTATACGTATATGTTGAATGGACCTGAGAGAAAATGCGCCTTGTGTGAAGAGTCTCTGCCAAGTGGAAGCGCAATAAATATCTGTGAAAGTTGTTTAAAAAGTGCAGATTGTTGTGTCGGGCTAGAAAACCTGAGAGAATAGATCTGATTCTATTCAGCCATTTTTAGCGTATCGGTTATCGTTATAATACCTGTAATTTCGCCCTTCCGACTTACAAGTACGCATTTTGCAAATCTTACAAGCGGAATAAGAGCTTTAGCAGGTGTCGCTATGTCTACTATTGGGGGCGGTGGTTCCATTATCTGCAGTATGGGTACTTGATGGATATTTTTCTTGTCATCGCTCTCAAGTACCTTTCTAGCAAGGATATCTTCACTTACAAGCCCCACAATTTTAGATACATCGAAAACAGGTATTTGGCTAATAGAGTTCTTCATCATCTTTTCGATCGCAACTTCTAATTTTTCATCTTTCTGGACTGATATCACCTCCTTGCTACAAATGTCTCCAGCCTTCAATGAGGTTTTTCCTTCTTGAGAACTAAGAACTTCAAATATTTTTTTAGCAGTATCATAACTTGGTTTGCATCGTCCTGACTCAATTTGATTTATCATGGATGTGCTAATTCCAGAAAGCGATGCCAATTCCCGTTGAGTCATTCCCAGCCTTATCCTTCCCTGCTTAATGTAATCAATCCTAGGAAGCATTTACAGATTATTTATTCTGATTTCATATTTTTATAGTAATAGTACGGCCATAATAAACCCAATAAATGGATAAAATGATGGCCTTAACCTTATATTATATAGACTTCGAGATGTCATACTATTAGAAATGAGTCAAGACACCCACAAGAAAAAGTGGGACTCTGTGAAGAGATACAAACTAACCAAGATGTTAAATCAGCTGTCAAATATTACAGGCCATGGGACAGAATTAGTTACGGTCTATGTACCTCCAAGAAGACCAATTTTTGAGGTAATTGGCCAACTCAGAAATGAGTCAGGCACTGCGTCTAATATCAAATCAGATTTAACGAGGACTCATGTACAAGATGCACTGAGCAAAACAGTTGAGCATCTTAAATTATTCAAGGAAACACCTGAAAATGGACTTGCAATTTTTTGTGGAGCCATTCCGAACAATAAAGGAATAGGTAATGAAAAAATAGAGCTCTATTCGGTTCTACCGCCAAAACCAATCCAGATTAACCTATACAGATGTGATGATCATTTTTGGACAGATCATATCAGGGATATGCTTAGAGATGAAAAGGTAATAGGATTACTTGCCATAGATAGTCAGGAAGCAGGATTAGGCATACTTACTGGTGACAGATGGGAGGTTATAGATACATTAACTTCTGGCGTCGCTGGAAAACATCGACAGGGAGGACAGTCTGCAAGGAGATTTGAAAGACTCAGGGAAAATGAGCTTAACGAGTATTTTCATAGAATTGCAGAGCATGCACAAAAAATCTTTATAGACGGACATAAAATTAGCGGTTTGATTGTACGAGGACCGGGTCCAACTAAAGAAAACTTTTTGAAGGAAGAATATCTTGATTATCGACTCCAAAACAACGTACTTGCTACAATAGACATCTCTTACTCTGGAAGCGAAGGAATTAGGGAATTATTGGAAAAAGTAAACGAACAAGGAATAATCTCCGAATATAGATTGCTAGAGGAGAAGAAACTAGTAAAGAAATTCATGAGTCAGGTATATTCCGATGAGGGTTTATCTGTGTATGGTATTCATGATGTTCTGAATATGCTAAAAAGCGGTATTGTAGACACATTGATAATTACAGATGAGATACCATACATGCATTTAGAGATAAAGTGTAATAAATGTGGAGATATTGACGAAAAATATGTTGATAGAATCAATTTGATCAATGTAAAGCAGGAGGAAGTATCAAAATCGTGCCCCAAATGTGGAAGTCAGGATAGGGAAATCACAGAAAAAGATATCGTGGACTTCCTCGAAGAATTATCGGCTAATATTGGAAGCAAAATGGAAGTTATCTCATCAAAAACAGAAGAAGGGGCACAGTTAGGAAGCCTGGGAAATATTGGCGCGCTTTTACGTTTCAAACCATCGCATTAATAGACCACTACTTGTAGTCTAATTTGCCTTGATTCCATATACTGTCAGAGATGCTTTTATTTTTTGGGCGATCTTGTTAAGTTCTTCATCTGAGATGAGATATCTTGAAGGCCATCTTCCATTTGGAGAATCATAATTGTATCTCGGGATTATGTGAACATGGACATGAGGTACTATTTGGCTGGCTGCTCTCCCGTTATTTTGTCCAATATTTAGCCCCTTTGCGTCAAGAGCCTTTACAATTCCTTTTGCCAAGAAAGAAACCGTTGAGAATAGTTTGCCTATTTCATCATCTCCCATCGTAAAAATATCCTTGTGGTGTTTCTTTGGGAGCACTAGCGTATGTCCAATATTAATTGGATACCTGTCCATAAAAGCTAGAAACATGGAATCTTCGAATATTTTAACTGCTCTCAATTCATTGTCAATTATGGAGCAGAATATGCATTTTGTTTTCGATTTCAATAATAAAAATCCATGTCCCTTGCTGATTTATATTTTTGTCATTTCTCTAACTACGTGACTTTTAAATAGGTCAAATTTTTTTCTAACTATAAATGACTGAAACTATCGAAGTATACGAGTTTAACATGAAATTCACATTCACCTGTCCAAAGTGCGATTACAAAAATGAAGATATCTCTTCTGTAGATATCGCCAATGGCAATGCTGAGTGTGGAATGTGTGAAACACTATTTAAGATAGAGGGAATAGACAGCGTAAAGATTTTTGCACTCTTGGAATAATTTTAGCTATCAGATGATACTTAACTTAGTACCAATGTTATCTTAAAATACGCTTTAATCATTATTTCATTGATGGAACTTGTCAGTAGAACTGTAGTTAGTGGTCCAGCAAGGGCTCCACACAGGGCCATGTATAAGGCGATGGGCTTGAATGATGACGATTTATCGAAACCTATTGTAGGGGTATCCTCTACCTGCAATGAGGCAACACCTTGTAATATCCATTTAGGAGATTTAGCGCAGCATTCAAAGGCTGGGGTTAAGGATTCTGGTTGTACTCCGAGAGAATTTACCGCTGTTTCTGTATCAGACGGTATTGCAATGGGCCATGAAGGTATGAAGGCATCTTTAGTTAGTCGTGAAATTATTGCAGATTCAATTGAAATAATGATGCTAGCACACAGGTATGACGCACTGGTTGGAATCTCTGGATGTGATAAGAGTTTACCAGGGACAATTATGGCAATGGCAAGGCTCAACCTTCCGTCTATATTCGTATATGGCGGGACAATTTTACCAGGTACATGGAATGGAAAACAAGTTACCATACAAGATGTTTATGAAGCAGTAGGTTCATTCGAAGCCGGGAAGATAAACCTTGAAGACCTAAAAGACTTGGAAAATGTAGCATGCCCTTCAGCTGGTTCATGCGGAGGTATGTACACGGCAAATACAATGGCTTGTATTAGCGAAGCACTGGGAATTGCATTGCCCGGAAGTGCTTCTCCCCCTGCATTAAGTGAAAAAAGGAACGAAATCTGCTATGAAACAGGAAAGCAAATTTTTAACCTATTAGAAAATAACGTAAGGCCTAAAGATATTCTTACTTTTGAAGCATTTGAAAATGCAATAGCCATAGCTAACGCAATAGGAGGATCGACCAATGCTATACTTCACTTACTTGCGATATCTAAGGAGATAGGTGTACATCTTGATCTAAAGGATTTTGAAAGGATTAGAAAAGCGACTCCTCATTTGGCTGATACAAGACCCGGTGGTATGTATGTAATGGTCGATCTAGACAATGTGGGTGGAGTTCCCATTATACTGAAAAGTTTACTAAAAAAAGGATTATTGAATGGTGATACCATGACTGTCACAGGTAAAACAATGAGGCAAAATCTCGAAAAAATATCCCTTCATAATTCTGAGCCAGTAGTTTATTCCTGTGAAAAACCTCTACATCATGAGGGAACGCTGAAAATTCTAAATGGTACTCTTGCACCTGAAGGGGCGGTAATAAAGATAGCAGGTCTGCAAAGAACAAAATTTGAAGGAATTGCAAAAGTGTTCAATTCAGAGGAGAATGCTTTTGATGCAATATCAAAGCAGAAAATCCAGAAAGGAGATGTGATTGTTATTAGATATGAAGGTCCTAAGGGCGGTCCTGGAATGAGAGAAATGCTGGCAGTAACAGCTGCATTAGTTGGCCAAGGTCTTGGAACAGATGTTGCCATGATAACAGATGGAAGATTTTCTGGTGCAACAAGAGGATTTATGATTGGTCATGTTTCTCCTGAAGCAATGGTGGGAGGACCAATTTCGTTGGTAAAAAAGGGTGATAGAATCAGTATTGATCTTGACAAAGGAAAGATTAATTTGAATATTAGTCGAATTGAGCTCAATAAACGTAAAAAATCTTGGAAACCTGTAAAGTCAAAATATAAGGATGGAGTTTTGGCAAAATATATGCTTCTTGCTAGATCTGCGTCAGAAGGCGCTGTGACTATACCGCAATTCAAATAGGCTTAATTGTGCGTGTTAATATCAGCAGAAATTAAATAGTCATGATATTTAGCCATAATACAAATTTCAAAAATCTCTTCCTATTGTCAATAGTGGCTATCTCGATAGTCTCGGTGGCATTTTTTTTATATCGATATGAATCAGTTACGGTTAACTTCTTTCCCCAAAATTCGGATCTAATCTATCAAGGTATTTTTAGTAATGCAACCAGTTTGGCTGAACTTGGAAATACTTCAAAATCTCTGGGATTAAGTAATATGTCAGAAGGGCAAAGTAATACCTCCATTGTCAGTCCTAATAGCAGCACGATCTTACCAATAGAGGATCTTGTTTCACTCAGTAATCCTGTTGACACACTTACAAGAATGATAATAAATGTATTGGAAAATACTTCAATTGCAGATACTCAAAATGGTAAAGATCTAGGACTAAAAAACTATTATGAGCTGGGAGGCTCATGGAATCTGGTAATCAGAGGTGATGAATTTTCAAATTTCACAGGCGTAATACGATTGAATAATACTTTGAATAATATTACTAAAAATTATGACATAAAACTTGTTACCTCCACAGCTAATAATATTACCTATCAGGCATCAAATCAAATATTAAAAATAAAGGGAACAGGTGATCTGACACTTGACGATCAAACTACCAAAGCTCAATTATTGGTAATTCTTTACAAGAACGAAAATATCTATGTAGTATTTGCATCCAAGACCGAAGAGAATCTTTTCGATAATTTCTTAATACATGGAAATATCTTGGAACGAAAATTTGAATATTGATTTTAGGCAATTATTCTAGTTTTGGATCATTCTGCACCTATCAAACCGATTAAATCAAACCCCTCAGAGCTCTTGGAGCTTATTTCTGCAATAGAAATCAAATGACCATCGGGATCCACTATTATCGCATGCTTTCCAAAAGATTCCTCTTTGGGCTTCTTAAAAAACTCTACATTCTTGTCTTTCAACTTCTGGGCTACTGATTCCAGATCACTTACCATAAACCCAACCAGGACTCCAGAGTTTTTTGTTCTTGTCTTATTTTTAGATGGATGTAGTGCAAGTACTGTCCCACTTGAAAAGAATTCTACCCATTCAGGAGAAGTATTTTTTACCGGTAATTCAAGTACATCACGATAAAATTTCATCGATTTGTCCATGTCACTAACGAGTAAGATTACTGCACCTAGTCTTTTGAATGTCAAAGTACTCCAAAATAATTGACTCTGAATTAATAACTTATCGATTCTAGATTGAAAATCAAGCTCTGTTAGAGTAAATTATATAAAATTTTTAATTTACATATGTCATGAAAGTGAATTTCAGATGTTGACAGTAAAAGTAGTTGATAAAAAGGTAACTTTGGTTGAATCAGAATTACCAAAAGTAAATGAAGACGAAATGTTGGTAAGGATGCAGTCATGTGGGATTTGTGGATCGGATTTAGAAAAGGTCTACGGAAATTATGGAATGAGGTCGTTGCGGGTAGGACATGAGCCTGCTGGAGTTGTTATTAAAGTTGGTAAAAATCTGAAAAAATTTCAGGTAGGCGACAGGGTTTTTGTGCATCATCACGTAAGTTGCTATTCATGCAGATATTGTTTACAGGGCAACTATACAATGTGTAACAACTATCAAACCAGCAACATTGAACCATGTGGATTATCGGAGGAATTTATTGTTCCAAAATGGAATATTGAACATGGAGGTGTTTTGAAACTTCCTGAATCAATATCATACGACGAAGCAGCGCTGATTGAACCATTTGCTTGCTGTATTAGAGGACTAAATAAAATTTCAATAAAACATGGAGATAATGTGGCAATTCTTGGCGCAGGACCAACTGGTGTAATGCATACATTGTTGGCCAGACTGTGGGGCGCAAACAACATAGTGGTTTCTGACGTTAACGAATTCAGATTGAAGTTTGTTGAAAAATATGGTGTTACCGCAGTGAACTTGAATCTAGAAAAGCTGGATGATGTCATTAATAATAATACAGAAAGTTTGGGAGTTGATGTCACAATTTTAGCAACCGGTAGTATGAAGGCATTCGAAAGTTCACTCAGAATAACACGAAGAGGAGGAAAGATACTGCTTTTTGGTGTTCCTTCTGTTGGCTCAAAGTGTGACCTAGACCTAAACTCCCTCTATTCCAATGAACAGATAATCATACCAAGCTACGGTGCTTCAGAGATAGAAACCAACCAGGCACTATCATTAATGTCAGACAAATCAATTGATCTTTTGCCTCTTGTAACTCATCGTTTTCAACTTAGAGAATCAGACAATGCTTTCAAGTGCGCTCACGAAGCAGTAGATGCCATGAAAGTACTGGTAGTAACATCATAGTTCTATTGATGAAAACATAAATAACTTGTATAATCAGGTTATCTACCATGGACTGGGGATTAAAAAATCGCTTATCAAGGATAATTACCCAACAAGACGGTAAAGGGGTCATGTTAGCAGTTGATCATGGATATTTTCTAGGCCCTACAGAAAGATTAGAAGATCCGGAAAAGACCATCAAACCACTGTTAAAATATGCTGACTCTTTAATGCTCACCAGAGGAGTTTTAAGGACGAGTGTAGCTCCTGAATCCAATATTCCTATAGTTCTACGTGTTTCTGGAGGTACTAGCATTCTAGGTGAAGATCTTTCAAAGGAGACCATAACAACATCGATTGAAGAAGCAATAAGGCTCAATGCTGCATGTTTGGCTTTATCTATTTTTGTTGGAGGTAAATACGAACACCGAACATTAAGCAACCTTTCTAAACTGGTAGATGAAGGTGAAAAATACGGAATTCCAGTCTTGGCAGTTACTGCAGTTGGAAAAGAAATGGCCAGAGATTCAAGATACCTTGGACTGTCCTGCAGAATTGCTGCAGAATTGGGTGCGCATTTGGTAAAGACCTATTACTGTGAAAAATTTGAAGAGGTAGTCGAGGGATGTCCAGTGCCGGTCATTATTGCCGGGGGTAAAAAGTTACCAGAAAAAGATGCGCTAAATCTGACTTTTAATGCAATAAGAGATGGGGCGTCTGGTGTTGACATGGGCAGAAATATTTGGCAATCAGATCACCCTATTGAGATGATTCAAGCAGTTAGAGCAATAGTGCATGACGGATTATCAGTAGAAGAGTCATTCAATTCATTCTTTTTGGAGAAGGGATTGAAATCTAATAAATTGGAAACCCTAAATACGCGATAAATTTTTTTAGTGGATATAATTTCATGTTTTAACATGTCAGAATATGAGGGGGGTACTTTTAGATGCAAGGTATGCGCAAAGGAATTTCTAACAAAGAATGAATGTGATGCTCATTATGATGATATTCATGGAGATGAAGTTGCAAACATTGGTGAATAACTGCCTGTAAGGCAAATCATTAAAGTAAACGGGATGAAAATAATGTTAGATTTTTTAATGACCAAATTAATTTAATGTAAGATCTAGTTGAAAATTGCAAATGTAATTTTATTTGAAATTGGGATTTGTGCTCTTGAAGATTCCAATTTAGTTTACAAAAGGAAATTTGATAACCCCGTAGTTGAATATTCTTCGATCACACAAAGTAAAGATAATTACATAATTGATTTGATTTCCATGTTAAGAAATTATGATCAGGTGCGAGTTAATAATAAGAATCTAATAGAAATTTTTCAACGGGAAAATTTTGACGTAAAACTAATGTCCGATTCTAGCCAAAACGAGATAAACCTCAATAAACTGGATCTTATCATAAAATTTGGATTATCAGATAAGAAAGATGAATTAGCTGCAATTCTGCAGAAATTTGCAATAAATTTTTCATCTATGAAAGTGAAGGAGACTTCTGAAAAATTAGATCTTCATTTGGTTCAAGCGGTCAATACATTAGATGAGCTGGATGAAATAATAAATACAATCAGTACAAGGATTCGTGAGTGGTATGGACTCCATTTTCCAGAATTGGATTATTTACTTCAAAATATCATTACATATTCCAATATCGTAAGAGATGCAGGATCAAGGGAAAATATTAGCAAAGAACTCTTAACTCAACTTGAGGTACCTGAAAAGAAAATTGAGATGATTCAACTAGCAATATCAAAAAGTCAGGGAGGAGACCTTACTGTTGAAAGCTCCGAATCGCTAAAAATTTTAGCATCCCAAGTAATAAAGTTATCAGAATTGAGAACGAATCTTTCTAACACAATAGAAAACCTGATGGAGAAACTTGCACCAAATTTGAAGAACATCCTTACTGCGACACTAGGCGCCAGATTAATTGCGAAAGCAGGTAGTCTTATTAGATTAGCACAGATGCCTTCGAGTACAATTCAAATTATTGGAGCAGAAAAAGCCTTGTTTCGTGCACTAAAAACAGGGACCAGACCTCCAAAACATGGTCTATTATTTCAGCATCCTTCAGTTAACTCTGCTCCAAAATGGCAGAGGGGTAAAATTGCTCGTGCCCTGTCTTCAAAAATAGCTATAGCAGTAAGGATAGATGTATACCGCAATGCCTCACTGGATAATTCATTATTAGATAAATTGACAAAGAGAATTGAAACTATTCAAAAGATTTATCATGAGCCTCCGAAAGGGAAGGAATCTTTCGAAGATAGGGGCAGATTCATGAACAGAAGACCAAACAGATCTATCAAATTCAAGAGAAAGAAGATGCGTCATGAAAAACGTAGACGCTATTAGTTACGTTACTGTAAATGGAAAGGAGCATATAGCAACAATAAACCTATTGAAGGGAGTAACTCTTTATGGGGAAAAGCTTATCTCCAGAGACGGAAATGAATACAGAACATGGGATCCATTTAGAAGTAAATTAGCAGCTGCGTATATCAAGGGACTTCATTTTGAGTTTTCTAATGTTGGCAACGTATTATATCTAGGAGCATCTACAGGAACTACTGTAAGTCACTTGTCCGACATAGTTGGACAATCTGGCAAAATTTTTGCTGTAGAGTCTTCAGCAAGAGTTGCAAGAGAGTTGATTTCAAATGTTTCCTCCAAGAGAACAAATGTAATACCTATAATAGAAGATGCAAGGAAACCCAGAAGCTATTTTTCTATATATGATAAAATGGATCTCGTTTATTGCGATATTGCCCAACCCGATCAAACAACCATTGCGATTGATAACTGTAAAATATACCTTAAAGAAGCAAAGCCAATGCTCCTTGTTATTAAGACTAGAAGTATTGACGTTACAATGTCCCCAAAGAATGTAATATCCCAAGAAATTAAAAAATTAGAAAGCAATTCATTTGAAATCAAACAGAAAATAGATCTTGAACCGTTTGACAAGGATCACGCAATGATAAACGCAGTTTTCTATCCAAAATAGTGAATACTAATGAGTAGTGCCTGACACGATCAGTTGAGCAGGTTTCCATGATTTTCTTGCAAATGGGGGAATTTCACTATTTTGCCTAAACCATTCTTTTACAAACTTTATCGTTTTCTTATCAGACGGATAACCACTTCCAATATCCCCGTATTCGATGCGAATTTTGCTTATCTCAGAATCCCGTATAACCTTTGCAATAATAGAAGCCCCAGATACTACCACGTTCAATCTGTCCGCGTGATGCATTGAAATCAATTTCGTATTATTTCGTTTAAGAAAACTACTGATAGTTCTCTGATATCTGGAAGGATTCACGTCACATGAATCAATGTATGTCTTGTCAGATTTCATATTTCCAATCGTAATGGCCATTGCCTCAGCTTCGAGAAGGTTTAGATTGTTTCTAAAAACATGGAAATCAATATCTTCAATACTTATTCTACAAATACAAATTGATTCAGCAATGTTAACGATGTGACCAAAAAGAGTTTGTCTTTTTTTTGGAGTAAGCAATTTTGAATCTTTAATTCCGCATTTAATCAATTCTGAAATGGATTTTTTGGATACGCAGATTCCGGCCACGATGATGGGGCCTAGCAAAGATCCTCTACCGGCTTCATCTACTCCACAAATGATGCTCTTATTGCCAGTGAACTCTAATCCCTTGAATCCAAATCAAGATATTGTTGGTATTTTATCCTTGCCCCAGCAACCATGATATATTAGTAGCCAAAAGTTACCTTACAACCTACCTGGATTGCAATATGATGTTTCAAGGATCAAAGAAGGTAAAACAATTCTTCTAGTTCCAAGTTCATCACTTACTGAGATCGTACCGCCAAAAAATCCTGCTTTTTTCAATCCGAATGCAAAGTGGAACAGAGATATTTCTATGCTAGTCTACAAAGTACAAGCTTCATCAAAATACAATCGAACCTTTGCTGATTCTATATGCGGTGTAGGAGCAAGAGGATTAAGAGCTTCAGTAGAAGTTCCGAAAATAGATACAATTTATTTCAACGATCTAAATCCTATTGCTATAGAACTTGCTAAAGAGAGCGCAAAATTGAACCAGGTAGGGGGCAAGTGTCTGTTTGGTACTAATGATGTTTGCAAATTCTTAAATTTTGAAGAGCGTGAATCCCGAAAATTTGACATCGTAGATCTAGACCCGTTTGGAAGTCCATCGACTTATGTAGATTGTGTTTTGCGATCAGTAAGTAATCGTGGATTGATATCAATTACAGCAACAGACACTGCAGTATTATGTGGAGTATATCCAAATGTGTGCTATCGAAAATATTATGGATTCCCAATAAGGACTGAATATTCCAATGAAATCGGCATAAGGATTTTGGTCTCTTTTATAGCACTAAATGCATCCAGATTCGATTTATCCATTGTTCCATATTTCTGCCATACTAATCTCCACTACATGAGAGTATACCTGAGGGTAATATTTGGAAGTTCACTTGCAAACTCTGTTTCCTCGAAAATAGGATTTCTTAAACATTGTCTGAATTGTAAAAATAGAACCGTTGAAAATCTTAGAGAGCAAAACTTGGTTTGTGAAATATGTGGTCAAAAATGTAATTTGGCAGGACCGCTCTGGATAGATCCTCTTTATGATTCTGAATTTGTGGGCGCAATGTTAACCAAATTGGAAAAGGGCGAAGAAAACTCGCTGCCGATCAATGATCATAACAAATTGCTTAAATTGATGCAAACCTGCAGTAGTGAACTATCATTTCCTTCCTATTTTGAAACAGATAGAATTGCATCCATGGCAAAAAAGAGCTCAATTTCACTGGATAAAGTTATTAGTATTCTCTCAAGCAATGGATTCAAAGTATCCAAGACGATTATGAACGACAAGGGATTCAAAACCAATGCAACACCGAAGGAAATAGTGAATCTCCTTTACAAATAAATAGTAATTTATAGAAATAGTGTTATTAAGAGACTGTATGGTGGGCGTATTCAAATTGATTAGTTTAACATTAGAGGGGCCAAAACGTGAAATTACAAGTTAAAAATCTATCTAAAACATTCAAAACATCAAATTCGAATAAATTTGAATACGTTACAGCAATTGAAAATATCGACCTCACGATTAAAGATGGAGAATTTGTGTCCATTGTTGGACCTTCCGGATGCGGAAAATCTACTCTTCTTAACATTCTTGCAGGACTTGATAAACCTACCGAAGGAGAAATCATTCTTAACGGTCATGAAATCGACGGAACCGGTCCAGATAGAATTATGGTTTTCCAAGAAAATGCTTTGTTTCCATGGCTCAAAGTAATAGAAAATGTTGAATTTGGTCTAAAAATAGCTGGTTTGCAGAAAGACAAGAGACGTCATATAGCATTTGCGCACCTAGAAACTATGCAATTGACAAAATTTGCTGATTCATATGTACATCAGCTCTCTGGGGGCATGAAACAAAGAGTAGCTCTCGCAAGAGCACTTGTTATGGACCCAGAAATATTACTTATGGATGAACCATTTGCCTCCCTTGATTCCCAAACACGAGACTTACTTTCGGTTGAATTGCAACTCATTTGGTCAAAGACCAGAAAAAATATTATTTTTGTAACTCATAATATAATGGAATCTGTATGTCTTGGTGATAGAGTATTTGTGTTCACCAATAGACCAGGAAAAATCAAAAGGGAAATTACTATTGATCATAGAAGACCAAGACTTACTGAGGATGACGAACTCAAACCCTATTACAGGGAAGTCTTGGGCGAATTGAGGAATGAAATTAGTGCTGCACGCAAACAAAAATCTGACTAGTTTTTCTTTAGTTTCTTAACAAGGTCCAGCCCATCTTGAAAACTATTTGGAGAACACAGAAGCACTTTATCTGTCAAATTCCCTGCCTCACGAATAAAATTTTCTGGCTCCTCTTCATAGGAACCCCAGTCCAAACCGATATTCTTGGCTGACATTTCATTCCTCGTTGATGGACACATTATACAGGGTATAACATCAATACTATATGGTGTCGACACACTAACAATCTCCTTCAAATTGTCGATAGAACTTATCGACTGTGTGATAAAAGCACGTGGTCTTGCTTTAAGTTTATTCTTAATATTTACATTCTCTTGGATCTTGCTTGGAAATGACAAATCCAGTTTTATGTAGTTATTAAAATTGAGCTCTGAGAGAGTCTTAATAGCCTTAGTCGGTGGGACGTCGAAGATCTTATTACCAATAACAGGGTCATCTCCACGAAGAATTAGGACGCTGTAGACTCCAGATAAGATAGCATCTGTGACAAATTGCAGTAATGAAATAAGATTTTTATCATAAAGTCTGCACGTACAGCTTATCGGTTTCGATATCCCCATCCGCTTTAACATTGAAATAAGCATCAAACTTGAAACACGAGGGACACCAAGGACATTATCTGTCAAATGGATTCCATCAACATATTCTGATATAAGTTTTGTTCTTGACAAAAAAAGATCAATATTTTTGTTTATTGTATCATTATCAAAATGATTATTGTAAAGAACCTTTGGAGGGTTCATTTCATAAATAACGTTAATATCCATCAATATCTCACAATATTAATCATAATTAAATCCTTAATTTATAATCTTAAAATTTCTTTACGGCCTATGTTTGCAAAAATTTCGCTTGAGAGATCTTATTATTTAGTTAATGATTAATACACCAGATGATTCTCTTTTGTACGACGAAAAACTAATCAAGGATTTGATATATCCTGCTTTGAATAAGCAAGCGATTTTTCCATCACCAATGAAAGAATTCAAATTTGCAGCTGTGATGATAACAATTCATTTCACGAATAGAAACCCAAATGTAATTTTAATAAAAAGAACAAGACTTCTGAAAAATCACGCTGGTGAAATTTCTTTTCCAGGTGGCAATTTTATGAAAGTTGACATTGACATGTTAGAAACTGCAATAAGAGAAACGAGCGAGGAGGTCGGAATCAAGATCAAAAGAGAGCAAGTAATTGGTCATTTGAATGCAGAGAGAACGTTGAGTTCACGTTATATAATTTATCCATACGTTACGTTATTGGACAGGATACCGGTAATAATTGATACCAATTATGAGGTAGAAAAAATCATAGATGCTCCACTGATCCCTTTACTTAAAAGTAGAGAGAGGGACATAAAACACCAGCAAGAATATTCGATTCCTCAGCTACCTAAATTTACATATAAAAATGAGATTATATGGGGAGCTACGGCAAGAATTCTGGACCAACTTGCAAAACTATTCTCACCACGGATTGACTCCTGAGAGGTTAAAATAATTTAAGGGATCAAATATAACTACGGTACTGCACTGGATATCATTCGGACTCAATAAGCATGTACATCAGATTTATGTTTCCTCAAACTTCTGAAAGTACCGAATTTCATAGTGCATTTGTCACATTTCCATAAATTTACCTTTGCCTGACTGTAAAATGTATATGATTGATTTCCGCTCTCATACTTACCTGTGCTTGTATTGTAATTTACAGGATTGTAATTAATTCTGTACTTGATTCTTGATACGTTTATTTTCAATTTCCAAGCTATTGAATTCTTTATTTAAAAAAAGTAAAGTTAATTGAACAATAGGAACATATCAACCTTATTTTACAAACTTTAGATCAACAAAACTAATATCTCATATAGAAAAAGTATCAATGTGTATTTCGAGAACCTAGGAGAATATGTAGAATCTCTGGAAAAAGCAGGTCAGCTGAAAAGAATAAGAACTCAAGTTTCAGTAGATTTAGAAATTGCAGAAATACTCCGCAGAGTGATGTATCAGAATGATGGTCCTGCAGTATTGTTTGAGAATGTAGAAGGATATAAAATTCCTGTACTTGGTAACGCATTTGGATCCTTGAGAAGACTGAAGATGGCTCTAGACATGGAGAATTTTGAGGATATCGGAGAACGTATGACTGCATTAACAAGATTAAAAATGCCTCATGGACTATTGAATAAATTTAAAATGCTTCCCAAACTTTCAGAGATTTCTGATTATGGTGCAAAAAGCACAAATTCAGGTCCTGTCACAGAAATTATTGAAACTTCCAATCCAACTTTAGATAGCTTACCTATACTCAAGTCATTTCCTAGTGATTCTGGTAGGTTTATCACCTTTGGAATTACAGTTACGAAAAATCCCGAAACAGATGTTAGAAATATGGGTGTGTACAGATTACAGGTGATTAGTCCCAAAAAGGCCATAATGCACTGGCAAATTCACAAGAGGGGCGCTCTCCATTATCAAATAAATAAAGATAATATGCAAAAAACAGAAGTTGCAATAGTTATTGGAGCTGATCCTGCAACTGTCTTTAGTGCTGTCGCACCCGTTCCAGAAGGATTGGATAAATTTCTATTTGCGGGGATCACCCGTAAAAAAGGACTGGACCTTGTAAAATGTAAAACGGTCGATGTTGAAGTTCCTGCGTCAGCAGAAATTGTTTTAGAAGGTTATGTTGATCCTTCTGAGCTTAACATAGAGGGTCCGTTTGGAGATCATACCGGATACTATACACCACCTGAAACCTATCCAACGTTTACCCTTACTGGTATAATGATGAGAAGAAATCCTATTTATCTTACGACAGTTGTAGGAAAACCAATTCTTGAGGATGCGTATATAGGTAAGGTCATTGAAAGAGCATTCTTGCCTTTAGTAAAGCTCTTCCAACCTGAAGTAGTTGATTTTTCAATGCCTCCTGCAGGTTGGTTTCAAGGTCTAGCAATAGTATCCATAAAGAAGAGATATCCTGGGCAGGCCAAAAAAGTAATGATGGGTCTTTGGGGAATGGGACAATTGTCTCTCACAAAGATATTGATTGTAGTGGATCAAGATATCAATGTACATGACATGAATGATGTCATTTGGGCCGTGACAACTCGATCAGATCCAAAGAGAGATACAATGTTAGTTGAAAATGCACCTACTGATACATTAGACCCTGCATCTCCATTATTAAATCTAGGTTCAAAGATGGGAATTGATGCAACTAAAAAAACAAAAGAAGAAGGCTATGAGAGACCTGTACAAGAGGAAGCAATTCCAGATGAAGGTACTGTTAAATTAGTAACAAAAAAATGGGATGAATATGGATTTGGAGAATAAAACACGATATGATAAATATATCTTATTTAAATGATGAATAATGAAGTTTGTTCACAGTGGTAAGGTAAAAGATGTATATGAATTAGACAAGAAGAATTTGCTATTTCATTTTACAGATAGAGTTTCAGCTTATGATGTACCGATGATCACCGACATAAAAGGAAAGGGGGAAATTCTATGCAAGTTTGCGGAATTCTGGTTTAGATATTTAGATTCTAAAAATCACATGGTAAGGTTAGATGCTAAAGATAAAATGGTTGTGAGGAAACTTACAATGATTCCTCTCGAATGTGTTGTTAGAGGGTATTTGTATGGAAGTCTATTTGAAAGGTATACTATTGCAGGGAACATTTTGGATCTTGAACCAAATTTGAAACTTGCGTCGAGACTAGAGAAACCAATTTTTGATCCTACAACAAAGTCAAAAATCCACGATGTACCTATCTCTGAGGATCAAATATTGGAACAAGAAATCCTGACCAAAGATGAATTAAGTTATTTGAAAAATACTTCAATAAGGCTTTACAAACAGATGTTTGATATATCAAATAATGCGGGATTCATAATGGCAGATGTAAAATTTGAGTTTGGGAAAGACCCTATTTCGGATGAAATTATTTTAGCTGATTCCCTGGGTCCTGATGAATTTAGAATGTGGACCAGAGAGTCATACAAAGTCGGTGAAGAACAAGTGAGCTATGATAAACAATTTCTTAGAGATTGG
>Ga0193741_1000113_pt1:0-2500 | contig 20331 bp, 20 predicted proteins | sample L2s2metaG_FD_143059 | JGI IMG/M metagenome (GOLD analysis project Ga0193741, IMG submission 143059) | Soil microbial communities from a riparian zone of the East river system, Colorado, United States - L2s2 | ecosystem: Environmental > Terrestrial > Soil > Riparian zone | place: USA: East...
GATATGATTCAACCTCAGACCCATTTGAATGTAGCAGATAACAGCGGGGCTCGAGAATTGATGTGTATTCGAATTATAGGAGCTAGCAATCGTCGATATGCTCGTATTGGTGACGTTATTGTTGCTGTGATCAAAGACGCAGTTCCAAACATGCCTCTACAAAGATCAGAAGTGGTCAGAGCTGTAATTGTACGTACTTGTAAAGAACTTAAACGTGACAACGGTATGATAATACGATATGATGACAATGCTGCAGTTGTGATTGATCAAGAAGGAAATCCAAAAGGAACTCGAGTTTTTGGTGCGATTGCCCGAGAATTGAGACAGTTCAATTTTACTAAAATAGTTTCATTAGCTCCCGAGGTATTATAAAATGAGACCACGATATGGTTATAGTAGGGTATTTAAAAGAAATAGATTAAGATTCATTTAGTAGATTTTGTCTCACGTATATACCTTTTAAAATTAATATTCATAAACAAATACGTAAAAAAAAAAAAAAAAAAAAAAAAAATTAAATATATTAAAAATTAAAAGAAAAAAAAAATATAATTAAAAATATATAACATGTTGATTATATCCAAATTTGGAGGCACCAATAATTTTAATTAATCATGGGTAGTGATACTATTGCTGACATAATAACCTCTATACGAAATGCCGATATGTATAGAAAAAGCGTGGTTCGAGTAGCATCTACTAATATCAGCGAAAGTATTGTGAAAATACTTTTACGAGAGGGTTTTATCGAAAACGTGAGAAAACATCGAGAAAACAACAAATATTTTTTGGTTTTAACCCTACGACATAGAAGGAATAGGAAAAGCACTTATAGAAATCTTTTAAATTTAAAACGGATCAGTCGGCCGGGTCTACGAATCTATTCTAACTATCAAAGAATTCCTAGAATTTTAGGTGGGATGGGTGTTGTAATTCTTTCTACATCTCGGGGTATAATGACAGACCGAGAGGCTCGACTAGAAAGAATAGGCGGAGAAATTTTGTGTTATATATGGTAATCTTTCTAATATCCGAATTGAATATGAAACTTCTTATTTATGAAAAAGAAAAGAGAAGTGCTGGGTTGTCTAATAGGGTTCTTCCTCCACTAGTTAATACTTCAAGGGGGTTTTGCCTGGAATGAAAGAACAAAAATGGATTCATGAAGGTTTAATTACTGAATCGCTTCCCAACGGTATGTTCCGGGTTCGTTTAGATAATGAAGATATGATTCTAGGTCATGTTTCAGGAAAGATCCGACGTAGTTTTATACGGATACTGCCAGGCGATAGAGTCAAAATTGAAGTAAGTCGGTATGATTCAACCAGAGGTCGTATAATTTATCGACTCCGCAACAAAGATTCGAAAGATTAGGTGTTTCCCTATTTATTTCGTAGGAATACCATTAAAAATGGAAAATTTCAAGAAACTTATTTTCTTCCAAGAAGTAGATTCAAAATTAAAGTAAGGAGTGGCAAATATGAAAATAAGAGCTTCCGTTCGTAAAATTTGTGAAAAGTGTCGACTAATACGTCGTAGGGGACGAATTATAGTAATTTGTTCGAACCCAAGACATAAACAAAGACAAGGATAATAAGGCTCATTAAAGACCTGATATACAAATAGGGGATCTGTTTTGACATGAAATGGATATATCCATATATCTCTGACTCAAATTTATGAGATGATAAAATATGGCAAAAGCTATACCGAAAAAGGGTTCACGTGGACGTATTGGTTCACGTAAGAGTACACGTAAAATACCAAAGGGGGTTATTCATATTCAAGCAAGTTTCAATAATACCATTGTGACTGTTACAGATGTACGGGGGCGAGTGGTTTCTTGGTCCTCTGCCGGTACTTGTGGCTTCCGAGGTACAAGAAGAGGGACACCATTTGCTGCTCAAACCGCAGCGGCAAATGCTATTCGTGCAGTAGTAGATCAAGGTATGCAACGAGCAGAAGTCATGATTAAAGGTCCCGGTCTCGGAAGAGACGCAGCATTACGAGCTATTCGCAGAAGTGGTATACTATTAACTTTCGTACGGGATGTAACTCCTATGCCACATAATGGCTGTAGACCCCCGAAAAAAAGACGTGTATAGAAAAAAAATGGAAGATATTTCAATAGCAAGAGAAACAAGAGAAATAAATGATTCAATGATCTGATCAAATAATATTATTATGGTTCGAGAGAAAATAACAGTATCTACTCGGACACTCCAGTGGAAGTGTGTTGAATCAGCAGCAGACAGTAAGCGTCTTTTTTATGGGCGCTTTATTCTGTCTCCGCTTATGAAAGGTCAAGCAGACACAATAGGCATTGCGATGCGAAGAGCTTTGCTTGGAGAAATCGAAGGAACATGTATCACACGCGCAAAATTTGAGAAAATATCACACGAATATTCTACCATAATGGGTATTCAAGAATCGGTACATGAAATTTTAATGAATTTGAAAGAAATCGTATTGAGAAGTAATCTCTATGGAACTTGTGAGG
>Ga0193741_1000113_pt1:10000-12500 | contig 20331 bp, 20 predicted proteins | sample L2s2metaG_FD_143059 | JGI IMG/M metagenome (GOLD analysis project Ga0193741, IMG submission 143059) | Soil microbial communities from a riparian zone of the East river system, Colorado, United States - L2s2 | ecosystem: Environmental > Terrestrial > Soil > Riparian zone | place: USA...
TTGGTCTTATGATATATCTCAGTATCGAGGATGATACCAAAGATCTGTATTTGTTTATAAACTCTCCTGGCGGATGGGTAATACCGGGGGTCGCTCTTTATGATACTATGCAATTTGTGCAACCAGATGTACATACAATATGCATGGGATCAGCCGCTTCAATGGGATCTTTTATCCTGGTAGGAGGAGAAATTACCAAACGTCTAGCATTCCCTCACGCTTGGCGCCAATGAGGCTTTTATTTGAGAGAAAAAAGAAGACTATGCCTTCGCCATATGAAATATGAATATTAAGTAATAATAGCATGGCACTTTGAATTCGATATAAGAAATTCTGTTTTCAAAACATTAGATTATGTATCGAGAGAGTAATATGAGAAAAAGGTATTTCCTATTTTATTATCGGAAGTCCAGTTCAGCGTCACAAACTTTTTTTCACACCAGAGGTCTCTTAACAATATTTATAGTATAGAACGAAAAAAAAAAAAAAAATCTTTTTTCATTAGTTTATTTGATCAAAAAAGCAACTTTGGGATTGCTGAATGACAGACAAATCACAGACAAAAAAATATAATAAATATATAAAGCAACGGAGCCATCATAGTATTTTTGAATTCCTCCGAAAGGAAGGGTGGTAAGTTGATCATTTACCGATCGGGGTCTAATCGATCCTATTTTTTGAAGGTAAGGGTCAATTTTATTGTAGAGCCGTATGCAATGCATAATGCCCGTACGGTTGTTCGATTCTATCTTTTTTCTTGTTATTCTTTTATCTTTCTTTTATCTTCCCCTCATCGTGCAAAATAGAGAAACTTTTTATTATCTTATATCATCAGGGTAATGATCCATCAACCTGCTGGTTCTTTTTCTGAAGTAGCAACGGGAGAATTCATCCTGGAAGTGGGAGAACTGCTGAAACTACGTGAAACCCTGACAAGGGTTTATGTACAAAGAACGGGCAAACCTTTATGGGTTGTATCCGAAGACATGGAAAGAGATGTTTTTATGTCAGCAACAGAAGCCCAAGCTTATGGAATTGTTGATCTTGTAGCGGTTGAATGAGAATAGCCTTTATTTCAATTTCACGTCAAGTCGTGATTTAAAATTCACCCTGCCGAGTTTAATATTCTATGATTTTTATTTACTATTGTAATTGTAATTCATAATCATCCGGTTAGGATCGATCTAAACCAGTCCATTATGTATATGATTCAACATGCCAACGATTAAACAACTTATTAGAAATACAAGACAGCCAATTAGAAATGTCACAAAATCCCCCGCGCTTCGGGGATGCCCTCAGCGTCGAGGAACATGTACTAGGGTGTATGTGCGACTCGTTCAGATCATGAACTAGAATAAAGGAAAGAGGACAATGTTCAAATATCAATGTTCAAATATCAATGATCAAATAGGATAGAAGGGAAAAACGAACTACATTTACTATCTAAAAATAATAAAATGGATCATATCCCTTTTATTGTGTATGAAATTTATGGTTTCTATTGGTGTAAAACCACTCACCTCAATTCAAGATGAGAAGCAATTCTCCATTGGTAGCAAATGGTTATCCATTAAGCGGAGGAAATCTTAGTTAACCTAGACGCCTCTTGCAAGAACGGACTAACAGGGTCAGCTACCCAGCCAACTTTCATAATTAAATACCGTTACTGTATAGGTAGAGCTCGTTGTGAAAGACCTATTACTGGATAATTCATGGGTAGAGCCGAAGAATGTGAACTATACAAGTTAGCAATAACATTGATTAAATGAAGTAAAGGCTCCGGTGTATAGAGAAGACCTCACCGTTTAAGAAGTAACCATAGAAACGATGGAATCCACTATTTCTTTATCATTGCTATTTTTTAAGTACAATTTCGTATTTCGAGGTGAAATGCCTAGAAAAAATAAAAAATCGTGGTTGGGAAGGTTATAGTAGCCAAAGCCATTGGAATTTTTAGTTTATACATTGGAAAAATCCGTTTTGTTATTAATATACTAGGAAAGGGGCAAAAGAATAACTGAAAGAAAGGAAATCTATTAGTTATTCGTTAAAGTTTCATTTATTCAATGACCAGAATTAGACGGGGATATATCGCTCGGAGACGTAGAACAAAAATTCGTTTATTTGCATCAAGCTTTCGGGGGGCTCATTCAAGACTTACTCGAACTATTACTCAACAAAAAATAAGAGCTTTGGTTTCGGCTCATCGGGATAGGGATAGGCAAAAAATAAATTTTCGTCGTTTGTGGATCACTCGAATAAATGCAGCAATTCGTGAAAGGGGGGTATGCTATAGTTATAGTAGATTAATAAATGATCTGTACAAGAGACAGTTGCTTCTTAATCGTAAAATACTTGCACAAATAGCTATATCAAATAGGAATTGTCTTTATATGATTTCCAATGAGATCATAAAAGAAGTGAGTTGGAAGGAATCCACCAGTTAAACGGAGTTGCCCGGAGAATGAACTCCGGGAAGGTCGAATAAAAATGAATA
>Ga0193741_1000113_pt1:17500-20331 | contig 20331 bp, 20 predicted proteins | sample L2s2metaG_FD_143059 | JGI IMG/M metagenome (GOLD analysis project Ga0193741, IMG submission 143059) | Soil microbial communities from a riparian zone of the East river system, Colorado, United States - L2s2 | ecosystem: Environmental > Terrestrial > Soil > Riparian zone | place: USA...
TCACACCCCTTTTCTTGTGTCGAAGACTAGGAAGACGAATAAACCCTCCCAGAAATATTTGCTCCCTTCATTTATATTTATCCGTTCTATTTCCCGTTTACTTTTGGATAGGATCTAGCCAAAGTGAAATGTATTAGAATGAAATGCATTTTTTACATTTCAATCTGACAATAGCAACATAGCCCCAATTTTGAAAAAAAAAAAGAAGGGGTCAAGTCAAATAGTCTTTCTATATACTATGTCTAGGAATGTCGTACAAGGAATTCCCGGCATCTCATAGAAAAAGAGTCTAAAAGAACAAAATTCTTTTTCTAATTTCATTTTTTATCATAGATAATTGCTAATGCTTTTTACAAACTTGATGTCGATAAATACGCCAGTCTAGAAATTCATTTCGGACAATTGAACCTTCTCGAACTGTTTCTTTTTAAGAACCAAAAAGATTTGTGCCAAAATAACAGATGCGAAGAAGAACAAAAGACCTTGTACACGTAATGGATCTTGAAGTACTATTTCTGCATCTCCCTGACCAAATCCGCCCACATTAGGATTACTTGTCAACGGTTGATCCAATTTGATAGATTCACCTTCTGAAACAAGAAGTTCTGGCCCCGGAGGGATAATATCAACCACTTGACGTCCATCGGATGCATCCGCTATGGTTATTTCGTATCCCCCCTTTTCTTTTCGTAGGATTTTGCTTACTATACCTGATGCTGTAGCATTATAAACTGTATTGTTACTCTTGCTCCCATCAGGATAAATTTGGCCCCTTCCTCTGTTTCCGCCTACGTATATAGGATATTTTAAGAAGTGAATGTCTTTCTTAGTAGCGGGGTCGGGGGAAAGAATAGGAAAGGTGATTTCACTATATTTCTGACCAGGAACAGGGCCTATGACAAGAATATTTTTTTGGTTGGGGCGATAACTCTGAAAAGACAGATTGCCCATCTTTTCTTTTATCTCGGGGGAAATACGATCGGGAGGGGCTAATTCAAAACCCTCTGGTAAAATAAGAACAGCCCCTACATTCAAACCCCCCTTTTTACCATTAGCAAGAACTTGTTTCAGTTGCATATCATAGGGAATTCGAACAACTGCTTCAAATACAGTATCGGGAAGTACCGCTTGCGGAACCTCAATATCCACTGGTTTATTAGCTAAATGGCAATTGGCGCATACAATACGTCCAGTGGCTTCTCGTGGATTTTCATAACCCTGCTGTGCAAAAATGGGATATGCATTTGAAATGGATGTACGAGTTATGATATATATCATGAGCGATATGGAAATAGATCGAGTAATCTGTTCCTTTATCCAAGAAAAAGTATTTCTAGTTTGCATGGTCCAACCATTGATCCCGAAAATTTCTACAATAAATTGGGGTAGGTCACTAATGGAGTTTCCTATCCACGATTCTGTTATTTACTGGAATAATAATAATTTGACTGGATTAATATATAGGAATATAGGATGAATCTCCGGGATGGGTAGAAATATAAAGTTTTTTTCAATGCTTTGCTTATGTACAACTGCAAAGTAATAAGAAACATTATAATTAGATTAGGTAGATAATTTTTCAGTCATTCATTGAATGATAAATCACTACAAGTGACGGAGATACGCGATTTAAATAACGGAAAATCCAATATTTTAAAATTGTATCTAGAATGACTGGAAAAGTGGAAACAAGGCCAGATATAATTTGATCATTATGAACAAATCCAAAATCCTTGTAGACAAAGCCAATCAGCAGTTCCCAACCATGGGGCGAATGAAATCCGATACATAAATCAGTTAATAAAAGAAGAGAAAAAGCTTTTATTGTGTCACTTAAGTTATATAGGAATTCCTGAGCCCAAGAGTTAAGAATAACAAGTTCTTTATTACCCAAAATAGAATAACCACTTAGAATAATGAAACAGATTATATTTGTCGAGAAGTGCAAAATCGTATGAATACGACCCTCATTGTGTATCTTGATTAATTGGATTGTTTCTTTGTGAATTCCTATACGAAGGTTTTGTAGATGTGTCTCCGAGTATTCCTTGATCATTTCCTCTAAGAGGAGGAGTTCCTTTAATTCTTTGAATTTTTCTAGAATACTATTTTCTTCAATATCATTCAAAAAAGTTTCGGATTGCCTAGTATTCCACCAATTTGTAATCCATGATTCCAGACTTTTTTGAAATGAGAGCGAAATCCACCAAGGCAAAAATACTATAGATGCAAGATAGAAAAGAGGAGTTAATGCTTTCTTTTTTGCCATTTTTTCATCTGTGAATTGTTAATGAATCTTATTCGTCGACTTTATGTAATCTAATATTTCTCTCACGCATCAGTTCTATTACAAGTTATCGAATCTATGAATCTATTCACTCTTTTTTATTATTATTTTTTTTTTAATTGTTCCATATATGTCTGCTTTGACTCGAATGGATGTTCTGAAGAAATTTCAATTAAGTTATGTTATAGAAAAAGAGGATTCTTGCGTTTTTGCCCTCCTGCTGAGAAAGCATGCATTTGTCGGCTCATTTCTTAAAATACTTCAATCGGTACACGCAAGAAATAGGCCAATTCAGCAGCTTTTTGTTCCATTTCCCGTGGAGTAAAATTCTCATCAGTACGAGTCAATGGAATGGCTCCCTGGCCTTTGATATCCATATAAAGGACACGACGAGCATAAATACCCTCTTTAACTTCTACTCTGACGGACTGAATATCTTTTATAAGAAATCGGAGGAAGACCCGACGATTTTTTCCAGGAAATCCCCAACGAAAAATACACACTATTCCGTCTTTTCTATCAAATCGATCATAACCACTACCTA
>Ga0193741_1000115_pt1 | contig 20120 bp, 18 predicted proteins | sample L2s2metaG_FD_143059 | JGI IMG/M metagenome (GOLD analysis project Ga0193741, IMG submission 143059) | Soil microbial communities from a riparian zone of the East river system, Colorado, United States - L2s2 | ecosystem: Environmental > Terrestrial > Soil > Riparian zone | place: USA: East River...
GCGAAGCCGGTTACGGCGGCGCTGTGCGTCTCGCTCTACGGCGCGGGCCGAGCCCTCATGGTCGTCTGGCCGCGCCGGCGCGCCGACGACCCGACGGCCGCCGTCGAGCGTCTCACCAGCCGCCGAGGGACGCTCCTGCGCGCGAACGTGGTCGCCCTCGTCGCCTGTGGCGTCCTGCTCGCGGTGGCGCCGACGGCGGGCGCCGGAGTCACGCGGATCGCCCAGAACGCCCTCGACCCGACCGTCGACAGGGGCAATATCGCCTTCGCGACCGCGGGCGGCAACGTGGTCGTGCGGCCGGCCGGCGGCGGAGAGATCACGTATCCCGATGCGACCGAGCCGTCGCTCTCGGGCCCTTTCCTTGCCTACAGGGACGCGGCAGGGATCCGGGTTGTCCGCTGGGCCGACGGCACCGAGGTCAGGCGCATCGCCAGCCCGAACGTCTCCAAGCCCGCGCTCGACTGGCCTCGACTCGCCTTCGTCCGGCGCGCCTCCCCGTACGACCGCCTCTACGTTCGCAACCTCACGAGCAGCAAGGTGACGCTCTACGCGACGGTCCGCCTTCCGACCGACCTCGGGCGCCCGTCGCTCCGCCACGGCCGGCTGGCCTGGCACACGGCCACTAGGCGGGAGTCGAAGATCATGGTCCTCACGCTGGCGAGCGGCGCGCGGCGCACGATGGCCGCGACGAGGATCGGGCTGCTCGGGAACCCGTCCCTGTATCGCACCAAGGTCGTCTGGGTGGACGCCCGGTTCGGCGTGACGTTCCTGAAGCGGGGCTGGCTGACCAGCTCGCGGCGCGTCGTCCTGGCCAGGATCAGGAGCCGCACGGTCAGCTACTGGACGACGAGCGTGGCGAGCAACGCGGCGTACATGACGCGCTGGGTGATGCCCACCGCGCACGCCGATATTTATCGCCGCACGCCGTAAATTCACCCTCAAGGTCGCGAAACGGCTGCTCCCCCACTTGGGGGAAAGCAAATAGCGCGGCCGCCCGTATAGTCCCGTATGCAAGAAGGCGCTTGCGCCTATCGGGTAGAGGTACCAACAGGGAGAGAAATGCGGCCATTCCTGTCCATGCGACTTGTCGTGCTGTGCATCGCTGCTGTGGCGGCGCTTGCGCTCGCGGGCACTGCCTCGGCAGAGCGATACATCGTGCTCTACGACGAGCACGGTTTCGGCAACTCGTCGGCGGAGTCCGACATCAAGCGTGCCGGCGGCTCCGTCGTCGCGACGTACCCGCAGATCGACATCGTGATCGCCGAGTCGAGCGATCCCGACTTCGTCAAGGGCATGGATCGGCTGCGGTCGGTCGAGGGCGTTGCCGCTGTCGGCAGCGTCGTCGCGACCGCCTCGGGCTTCGGCTTCGACGGCGGCTCGCACCGGCTCGACAACGAGCCCGTCGTGGACTCGGATCCGCTGTCCCCGCTCCAGTGGTACGCCCAGCGGATCAAGGCGCCGGAGGCGCACGCGGTCACGGGCGGGGCTCCGGAGGTGACGGTCGGCGTGATCGACACCGGCGTCGACGCGACGCACCCGGACATCGACGGCAACATCGACGGCTCGCGCAGCGTTTCCTGCGTGAGCGGCGCCCCGAACCAGGATCCGGCTGCCTGGAACGACGACTCCGGACACGGGACGAACGTGGCCGGGATCATCGCGGCCGAGGCGAACGGCCAGGGGATCGTCGGCATCGCCCCGCGCGTGAAGCTGGCGGTCATCAAGGCCAGCGTGCGCTCCGGCGCGAGCGACATCTTCCTCGCCGACGCGGTCATCTGCTCGCTCGTCTGGGCGGCCGACCACGGCGTCGACGTGGCGAACAACAGCTACTCGGTCGACAGCGCCCTGACCGGCGGCACGACCAACTACTGCCGGGCCGACAACGCGCAGCGCACGGTCATCAAGGCCGTCTCGCGCGCGGTCGAGTACGCGGAGCGGCGCAACGTGACGATGATCGCCTCGGCCGGGAACAACGGGCTCGACATGTCCGACCCGGCGTTCGACCGCTGCAGCCGGCTGCCCAGCGGCCTGCCCGGAGTGCTGACCGTCTCGTCGATCGGGCTGATGGACAGCCTCGCGGCCGGTCCGCCCTCGAACTACGGCCTCGGCTACGTCGACCTGACGGCGCCGGGCGGGGACTTCATGCAGGGCGTCCCGCCGGCGGGCCTGATCCTCGGCTCCTGGCCGGCCTCCATGCAGGTCCCCAGGCTCGTCTGCGACCCGTGCACGGGCCCCGGGGCGGCGTTCTACCGCTACTTCGCGGGGACGTCCCAGGCGGCTGCACAGGTCAGCGGCGTGGCGGCCCTCGTGGTCAGCAAGTTCGGCAAGGACAAGTGGTGGAAGCGCGGCGGCGGGACGATGGATCCCAGCGACGTATCGCTCATCCTGCGGCAGACCGCGGATCCGCTCGCGTGCCCGGCCGACGCCCGCTGCGTCTCGAAGCGCAACGAGAACGGGTTCTACGGCAAGGGCGTGGTCAACGCGCTCCGCGCCGTCACGCACGACAAGCGTGACCGTTAACCCCGGTCGCTAGACTCGGGGACGTGGCTGAGCTGGTCGGCATCTGGCGTGCGCCCGCCCGGCGCATCCCGATGGAGTCGCTCTACGAGGCGACGGTCCGGGAGGACGGGCTCGAGGGCTGCGCGCACGCGCGCTCGGGCAAGCGCTCGATCCTCTTCGTCGCGGCCGACGACCTCGAGTCCCTCGATCTCGAGCCGGGCATCGTCCGCGAGAACTTCACGATCAGCGGCGCCGAGGTGATGGCGTGGCCGGTCGGCCAGCGCGTGGCCGTCGGCGAGGCCGAGTTCGAGATCTCCATGGTGTGCGACCCGTGCCACCTGATGGAGGAGATCCGCCCCGGGCTCCAGGCCGAGCTCGAGGGCAAGCGCGGCATGCTGGCCTCCGTCGTCCGCACCGGACAAGTCCGGGTGGGCGACGACGTCAAGCCGCTTTGACGGCGGCGACGAGCTTCTCCACCGACGACTTGGCGTCGCCGAAGAGCATCGTCGTGTTCGGCCTGTAGAAGAGGTCGTTGTCGATCCCGGCGAAGCCCGGGCTCATGCTGCGCTTGAGGACGACGACGTTGGCCGACTGGTCGACGTTGAGGATCGGCATTCCGTACAGCGGGCTCTCGGGGTCATCGCGCGCGGCCGGGTTGGTGACGTCGTTGGCGCCGATGATGAGCGCGACGTCGGTGCGTGGGAACTCCGGGTTCACGTCCTCCATGTCGTAGAGCTGCGGGTACGGCACGTTCGCCTCGGCGAGGAGGACGTTCATATGGCCCGGCATTCGTCCAGCGACCGGGTGGATGGCGTACTTGACGTCCACGCCGCGCTGCTCGAGGAGATCGGCGAGCTCGCGCACGTTGTGCTGCGCCTGCGCGACCGCGAGGCCGTAGCCCGGGACGACCACGACCCGGCTCGCGTAGGCGAGCATGACCGCGGCGTCCTCGGCCGTCACCTCCCGGTAGCTCTTCCCGTCGGCGGAGGCGGCCGGGCCGCCCGCGGCAGCGGGCGCCGGGGCGCCGAACGCGCCGAAGAGGACGTTGGCGAGCGAACGGTTCATCGCCCGGCCCATGAGGACCGTGAGCAGCGTTCCCGAGGCTCCGACGAGCGTCCCGCCGATGATGAGCGCCGTGTTCTCGAGCACGAAGCCGGCCGAGGCGGCGGCCAGGCCCGTGAAGGCGTTCAGGAGCGAGATCACGACGGGCATGTCCGCGCCGCCGATCGGGAGGACGAGCAGGACGCCGAAGAGGAGGGCGCCCAGCAGGAGCACGACGGCCCAGATGCCGGCCTCCGTCGCGCCGGCCGCGACGCCTGCCCCGAGCAGCCCTGCGAAGAGGAGCCCGTTCACGAGCTGCTGGCCGCGGAAGACGATCGGGCTGCCCGGCAGGAGCTCCTGGAGCTTTGCGAACGCTACGAGGCTGCCCGAGAAGCTGATCGAGCCGATCATGGCCGAGAAGAGCATCGCGCCCATCCACTCCGGGAGGACGTGGCCCGACTCCGGCGTGAGGCGGTGGAACTCGGCCGCCGCGATCAGCGCCGCAGCGCCCCCGCCGACACCGTTGAAGAGCGCCACCATCTGCGGGATGGCGGTCATCTTCACCATGCGTGCCGAGGCGATCCCGATCACAGTCCCGACGGCCATCCCCGCGAGGATGATCCAGTAGGTGTCGATGTCCGGGTCGAGGAAGGTGAAGGCGATCGCGATCCCCATCCCGACGGCCGCGATGACGTTTCCCGAGCGCGCGGTCGCCGGCGAGGAGAGGCGCTTGATCCCGATGATCAGGCAGACGCTCGCCACGAGGTAGGCGAAGTTGATGTTCGTCTGGGAGATCGCGAGCGTCACTCGTCGCGCTCCGCCGGCTTGCGCTTGAACATCTCCAGCATGCGGTCGGTGACGAGGAAGCCGCCGACCACGTTGATCGTCCCGAAGACGACCGCGACGAACGCCAGCACCTTCTCGAGGTCGGAGTCGGCCGAGCCCGCGATCAGCATCGCGCCGACGAGGATGATGCCGTGGATCGCGTTCGTCCCTGACATGAGCGGCGTGTGCAGGAGCGTCGGCACGCGCGAGATGAGCTCGAAGCCGAGGAAGACCGCGAGCACGAAGACGGTGATGCTGGCGAGGAGGGTCTGGCTCACGCGCTCTCCTCCCGGGTGGCGCGGCCACCGTGGGCGACGCACGTGTCGCGCACGATCTCGTCCTCGAAGTCGAGCACCAGCTCGCCGTCCTTGATTAGGAGCCCGAGGAAGGCGTGGACGTTGCGCGAGTACATCTGGCTCGCGTGCACGGGCATGGTCGCCGGCAGGTTCGTGAGGCCGACCACGGTCACGCCGCCGGTCACGATCGTCTCGCCCGGCTTCGTGGCAGCGCAGTTGCCGCCGGCCTCGGCGGCGAGGTCGACGATCACCGAGCCCGCCCGCATGCCGCGCACCGCCTCTTCCGTGATCAGCTCCGGCGCCGGGCGGCCGGGGATGAGCGCGGTCGTGATGACGGCGTCCGACTCGGCCGCGTGGCGGGCGATGAGCTCCTGCTCGCGGGCGTGCTGGTCCTCGGCGAGCGCGACGGCGTAGCCGCCCACGCCCTCCGCGCCCTCGACGTCGAGCTCGAGGAACGAGGCCCCGAGGCTCTCGACCTGCTCCTTGACGACCGGGCGCACGTCGAAGGCCGAGACGACGGCCCCGAGGCGTCGTGCGGTCGCGATGGCCTGCAGGCCGGCGACCCCGGCACCCAGCACGAGCACCTTCGCGGGCGGGATCGTGCCAGCGGCAGTCGTGAGCATGGGGAAGAACTTGCCGAGGTGCTCGGCGGCGAGGATGGCCGCCTTGTAGCCGGAGATCGTGCTCTGCGACGAGAGCGCGTCCATCGGCTGCGCGCGCGTGACGCGCGGGATGACGTCCATCGAGAAGGCGGTGACGCCGCGCCCGGCGAGCGTCTGGACGATCTCGGGGTCGACGAGGGGCTGGAGCAGCGCGACCAGCGCCTGGCCCTCGCGCAGCCGCTCGACCTCCTCGGGCGACGGTTTCCGCACCTTGCAGACGACGTCGGCCTCGCGGTACAGCTCGTCCGCCGAGACGATGCGCGCGCCGACCACTTCGTAGGCGGAGTCGGCGAAGGTCGCGGCCTCGCCGGCGCCCTGCTCGACAATCGTCTCGACGTCTTGATCCGCGAGCCGCCGCGCCGTGTCCGGCACGATGGCCACCCGGGTTTCCCCTGGAGCGTTCTCCTTGGCTACCCCCACCTTCATCGTCGGCGGGGAGTCTAAGAGTTCCCAATGTGGTGGGGCCCGGTGGCTCAGCGCTTCACCGCGCTGGGAGCTCTAAGCTGCGTGGATGGACGGATGGTTGGAGGACGCGCGTGCGAAGCTCGCAGCCGAGGTCGGCGACGAGGCGTCGAGCTACGATCTCTCGCGCTCCCAGGTGGAGGAGCTGCTCGAGCTGGCGCGCATCGCGGCGCACGAAAGCGGCGAGCGGACGAACGCCCCGCTGCTCTGCTACCTCGTCGGGCTCGCCCACGGCCGCCACGGAGGGGACTTGAGCGAGCTTGTCGACGCGACCGTCGGCACATCTGCATAGGCTGCGCCGATGTCCGCCCTGAACGGCAGGACGGCAATCGTCACAGGCGCCTCGAGCGGCATCGGCCTGTCCACCGCGCGCGCTCTCGTCGCCCAGGGCGCCCGCGTCGCCCTGGGCGCGCGCCGCGCCGAGCGCCTGGAGCAGATCGCCAAGGAGCTTGGCGACGACCATGTGGTCGCGCCCCTGGACGTCACGGACCCTGAGAGCAGCAGGTCCTTTGTCGAAGTCGCCACAGGCGAGTTCGACAAGATAGACATCCTCGTCAACAACGCGGGGCTCGCCCTGGGGCGGACGGAGATCGCGGACGGCTCCGACGAGGACGACGCGATCATGTGGGAGACGAACGTCCTCGGGCTCATGCGCATGACCCGGCTCGTCCTGCCCCACATGGAGGACGGCCGCGGCCACATCGTCAACCTCGGCTCCTGGGCCGGGCGCGAGGCCTACGCGGGCGGCGGTATGTACGTCGGCTCGAAGACGGCGGTGCGCGCGCTCACGTACGTCCTGCGGAAGGAGCTCGTCGGCCGCATCCGCGTGACCACGGTCGACCCCGGGATGGTCGGCGACACGGAGTTCTCCGACGTCCGCTTCGGCGGCGACCAGGACAAGAAGGCAGCCGTCTACCGGGGCGTCGAGTACCTCACCCCGGACGACATCGCCGACTGCATCCTCTGGTCGTTGACGAGGCCCGCACACATGGTCATCGATGAGATCGTCGTGAAGCCGCTCAAGCAGGCGAGTCAGGACGCGATCGTCAGGGACTGAGGGCGCGCTTGCCTCTCACCATCCTCGAGGGATCGACCTTCTGCGTCTCGGACGAGCGGGGCGACATCGTCGAGCCGACGATGGGCTTCTTCGCCCACGACACACGGTTCCTCTCGCGCTGGGCGCTGACGATCAACGGCGCGCGGCCGCTCATGCTCGCGTCGCGGCAGGTGGAGTACTACTCGGCGGCGTTCTTCCTCCGGAACCCGGTGGTCGGCGACCTCGAGAACGACGAGCTGTCAATCGGCCGCGAGCGCTTCGTCGGCGATTCGATGCAGGAGCACATCGTCGTCTCGAACCACTCGCGGCGGCGCATCTCCTTCGACCTCGCGCTCGAGCTCGGCAACGACTTCGCCGACATCTTCGCGGTCAAGGAGTACGACTTCGCGCTCGGCGACCCTGAGCGCGCGAGGCCGCTTCCCCAGCCGGTGACGCCGGTCTACGAGGAAGGCGACAACCAGTTCGTCATCGCCGTCAAGGAAGAGAACTTCCACGGCCTCACGCAGGTCATCCTCTCCGAGCGCGGCGAGGCCTCGGATTCGTCCGTGACCTACCGCGTGGAGCTCGAGCCGCGGGAGAGCTGGCGCCTGCGGGCCGACGTGATCCCGTCGGCCGAGGGTATGCCGACTGCGGCCGAGATCGTCGAGCGGCGTTTCGGCGACGAGCTCGCTCGGGTGCGCGCCTCGCTGGCGGCGTGGCAACTGCGCGTCCCGCAGATCCGCAGCTCCTGGGACGAGCTAACGCACACGTTCGGCCGCTCGGTCGCCGACCTGTCCTCGCTGCGCATGGACGAGGACCCGCGCCTGTCCGGCGCGCTGCCGGCAGCCGGGATGCCGTGGTTCATGACCGTCTTCGGGCGGGACACGATCATCACCTGTCTCCAGACGCTCCTCTTCGGGCCCGAGTTGGCGCAGAACGCGCTCGCCGTCCTGGCCGAGCTCCAGGCGACCGAGGACGACCCGAACATCGACGCCGAGCCCGGCAAGATCGTCCACGAGGTGCGGCACGGCAAGGGCGCGCATGCGTGGTTCCCGCGCTACTACGGCACCGTGGACGCGACGCCGCTCTACCTCATCCTGCTTTCGGAGGTCTGGCGCTGGACGGATGACGCGGGGCTCGTGCGCGACCTGCGCGAGCCCGCGCTGCGCGCACTCGAGTGGATCGACGAGCACGGCGACCTGGACGGGGACGGCTTCGTCGAGTATCAGAGGCGCTCCCCGCGCGGGCTGCTCCACCAGTCGTGGAAGGACTCGGGCGACTCGCAGCTCTTCCATGACGGGCGGCAGGCCGAGCCGCCGATCGCGCCGTGCGAGGTGCAGGGCTACGTCTACGACGCCAAGGTCCGGCTCGCCGAGCTCGCGCGCGAGGTCTGGCGCGAGCGGGAGCTCGCCGAGCGGCTCGAGCGGGACGCCGAGGAGCTGCGCGCGCGCTTCGACAAGGCATTCTGGTGCGACGCGCGCGGTGGGTACTACGCGCTCGCCCTCGACGGGAACAAGGAGCCCGTGGACTCGCTGACTTCCAACGTGGGCCACTTGCTCTGGAGTGGCATCGTCCTTCCGGAGCGAGCCGACGCGGTCGTCGACCAGCTGATGGGGGAGGCGCTCTGGTCGGGCTGGGGCGTCCGCACGATGTCGGCCACCGATGCCGGCTTCAACCCGCTGGCGTACCACAACGGCACGGTGTGGCCGCACGACACGTCGCTGATCGCCTGGGGCCTCGCCCGCTACGGCCGCTGGCCCGAAGCGCACCGGATCATCCGGCGGATGCTCGACGCGGCGGCGTATTTCGACTATCAGTTGCCCGAGGTCTTCGCCGGGTTCTCGCGGACGGAAACGCCGTTCCCGATCCCCTATCCGACCGCGGCGCGGCCGCAGGCGTGGGCCGCCGGCGCACCGGTGCTCCTGCTCCGCCTGCTGCTCGGGATCGAGCCCGACCGACGCCGCCATGTGCTCGGCACCATCGCGCCCGAGGACCTCCCGGCGTGGGCGGGGGCGATCCGGCTGACCGGCGTGCGCGCGTTCGACCGGACGTGGGACGTGCATCTCGACGGTGGCCGCGTCATGATCGACGAGGCGTGAGGATCGCCGTCCTCTCTCCGGTTTGGTTCCCGGTCCCGCCGGTGGGTTACGGGGGGATCGAGTGGGTGGTGTCGCTGCTTGCCGACGGCTTGGCGGACGCGGGCCACGAGGTCACGCTCTTTGCGTCCGGTGACTCGGAGACGAAGGCCGAGCTAGCGTCCGTCTTCCCCACGGCGCCCTCCGAGCAGATCGGGAAGACGGGGACCGAGCTGCGCCACGCGCTCTCTTGCCTCGAGCGGGCGGGCGAGTTCGACATCGTCAACGACCACTCGGGCCCGCTGGCCGCGGCGATCGGCGGTGCGGCCGGCACGCCCCTCGTCCACACGGTGCACGGCCCGCTGACCGGGACCGACGGCGACCTCTACGCGTCGCTCGGCCGCGTGGCGCCCGATGTCGGGCTCATCTCGCTCTCGTTGAACCAGCGCCGGCCGCAGCCCGACCTTCACTGGGTGGCGAACTGCCACAACGCCCTCGACCTCGACGCCTACCCGGTGCACTCCTCGCGCGGCGAGTACCTGCTCTTCCTCGGCCGCATGAGCGAGGACAAGGGCTGCCATCGCGCCGTCGAGGTCGCGCTGCAGGCGGGCGTCCCGCTCAAGATCGCCGGGAAGATGCGGGAGCCGGCCGAGCGCGAGTACTTCGAGACGTACGTCGCGCCGCACCTCGGGGACGGGATCGAGTACCTGGGCGAGACGAGTCACGGCAAGAAGGTCGCGCTGCTGCAGAACGCGCGGGCGACGCTCTTTCCCATCGAGTGGGAGGAGCCGTTCGGTCTCGTGATGATCGAGTCCATGGCGTGCGGGACGCCCGTAATCGCCACACGCTGGGGCGCCGTGCCCGAGGTGATCGAGCACGGGCGCTCGGGGATCGTCGTCGACCACTACCGCGAGATGGCCGACGCCCTTCCTGACGCCGACCGGATCGAGCTGATGGAGTGTCGCCGGTCGGTCGAGGAGCGCTTCTCCGCCGCGCGTATGGTGCGGGACTACGAGGAGGCGTACGAGGCCGTCCTCGCGGGAACCCGCGCCCGCCCCGAGGTGTAGGGGCTGTGTGCGGCGTCGTCTTCCTCTGCTCGGTCTGACCGCGTTCCTCGTTGCCTCGTGCGGCGGAGGCGGGACGGAGACGGTCACGGTGGTCGCGCCGCTGCCCTCGCCGCCTGCCGGCCGACTCGCAGTCGCGGCCGACGACGACATCGCGGTCGTCGAGGCGGACGGGAGCGGGCGAGAGGTCGTGGTCACGGCGCCCGGCGTTCAGTTCGACGCCGACTGGTCGCCGGACGGCCTGCGGCTCGTCTATCGCGACTCGAGCGCGGGGATCAACGTCAATGACGAGATCTACGTCGCCGCGGCGGACGGGTCCGGCGCGCGCAACCTGACCGCCAGCCCGACGAACGAGTGGTCGCCGGCCTGGTCGCCGGACGGTGAGCAGATCGCGTTCGCCTCCGACCGCGAAGGCGAGCTACGGATCTTCGTGATGGGCGCCGACGGCTCCGGCGTCCGGCGGGTCACCGACATCTGGGGCGAGTACCCGGCCTGGTCGCCGGACGGCACGCAGATCGCGTTCGCTTCCCATGTGGGCGGGAGGAGCCTCCACGGGGATCCGAACTACGACGTCTTCGTCGTCGGCGCGGACGGAAGCGGCCTCCGGCAGCTCACCGAGAGCCCTGCCTACGACATGTACCCGACCTGGTCTCCGGACGGGACGCAGATCGCGTTCCATTCGACCCGGGCGACTCCGGCCGACTTCGAGCCGCCTGCACGCGATCCCGAGCGGAATGCGGACTTCGACGTCTTTGTCGTCCCGGCCGACGGTGGCCGCGCGCGCAACCTCACGCGCGACTTCGAGCGGCAGCAGAAGTTCCCGGACTGGTCGCCCGACGGACGGTGGCTTGCGGTCGACGAAGAGGGGTCGGTCGTCCTCGTCCCTGCGGACGGGTCGGCGCGGATCGCGCGCCCGGACGGGCTGATCGGCAACTTCCCTGCCTGGGCGCCGGGGCGCTAGGCCGAGGACTTCGAGCCGACCGCGGCGAGCGCCTGCTCGAGGTCGGCCACGAGGTCGGAAGCGGACTCGATCCCGACGGAGAGCCGGATGAGATTGCCCGGCGTCGCGAACGCCGACTCGGCGGTCGAGGCGTGGGTCATGTGCGCGGGCACCTCGATGAGGCTCTCGACGCCGCCGAGGCTCTCCGCGAGGGTCCAGACCTTCGTGCGGCGGACGATCGCCGTTGCCTCCTCCTCGCTTCCCGCGAGAAAGGAGATCATCCCGCCGAAGTCGCTCATCTGGCGCGCCGCAATCTCGTGGCCCGGGTGGTCGGGGAGCCCGGGGTAGAGGACCTTCTCGACGGCCGGGTGCTCCGCGAGGAGCGCGGCGACAGCGCGGGCGTTCTCGCAGTGCCGTTCCATGCGGATGGCCAGCGTCTTCAGGCCGCGGAGGACGAGCCAGCAGTCGAACGGTCCCGGCACCGCGCCGAGGGACTTCTGCAGGAACTTGAGCCGCTCGGCCACCGTCGGGTCGTTGGTCGAGGCGAAGCCTCCGATGACGTCCGAGTGGCCGCTGAGGTACTTCGTGGTCGAGTGGACGACGAGGTCGGCGCCAAGCTCGTGCGGGCGCTGCAGAAACGGTGTCGCGAAGGTCGAGTCGACGACCACCATCGCCCCCGCCGCGTGGGCTGCCTTCGTCGCCTTCTCGATGTCGATCAGGTTCAGGAGCGGGTTCGTCGGCGTCTCCAGCCAGACGATGCGGGTGGATTCGTCGAGGTGCTCCTCCAACCCGGCGTCGATCTCGGCCGCCGAGAGAAATGTGAACCGGTACCCCTTTGGCTCGTAGACCTGGGAGAACAAGCGATACGTGCCGCCGTAGACGTCGTTCACCGAGATGACGTGGTCGCCCGGCTCGAGCAGGTGCATGATCGTCGTCGTCGCGCCGAGCCCCGACGAGTACGCGAGCCCGTGGTCGGCGCCCTCGAGCGACGCGAGGCAGGTCTCGAGCGCCGTCCGCGTCGGGTTCCCCGCGCGGGAGTAGTCGTAGCCCTTGTTCACCCCGACGTCGTCCTGGAGGTAGGTCGACGTCTGGTAGATCGGCGTTATCACCGCCCCGGTCGCCGGGTCGGGCTCCTGCCCGTCGTGAATCGCCCGCGTCTCGAAATCCACAGCCTCAGTCTACGCAGCCCGTCCCGTCCGGACACGTCAGGGGTCAGACCCCGGGCGTGTCCGGGACGGACGGGCACCCCGCATGGTTGCGCCCGAAACGGGCGCTCACGCCCGACCTACCTTGTCCCCGGCGGGCACGTCCCGGGGTCTGACCCCGGTCATGGCCGTGGGCGACGAGGCCGCGAAGGGCTAGACGCCGTCGACCGAGCGGCCGTGCGCGAGGTACTCGAGGAGGTCGGCGCGCGTGAGGACGCCGACCGGGCGGCCCGCGCGGGCGACGATGACTGCCGGGTTGCCGGCGGAGAGGTCGGCGAAGACGGTGTCCACGGACTCGTCGATCTCCACCGCGGGGAGCGGGGGATCCATGGCCGCGGCGACCTCCTCGTCGAGGGCGTCGCGGCTGCGGAAGACGCGCTCGAGGAGGCCGCGCTCGCGGATCGAGCCGACGACGTCGGCGAGGCTCTCGCCGCCGCCGTCGTGCCGCACGACCGGGATCTGGGAGATGCTGTAGCGCTGCATGAGGTCGATCGCCTCGCCCACCTTCTGGTGCGACTCGACCGTGACGAGCTCGGGGATCGCGGGCTCTTCGCTCCGCTTGAAAGCGAGCACCTCCTCGATCGTCGGCGCCTGCGCCTCGCGCTCGAGGAAGCCGTGCTCCATGAGCCAGTTGTCGTCGTAGAGCTTCGAGAGGTAGCCGCGGCCGGAGTCGGGGATCAGCGTCACGATCGTCGAGCCGACGCCGAGGCGCTTCGCGATCTCGAGCATCGCCCACACCGCCGTCCCGCCCGAGCCGCCGACGAGCAGCCCTTCTTCGCGCGCGAGCCGCCGCGCAGTGCGGAACGAGTCGCCGTCGGACACCATGACGTACTCGTCCAGAAGAGACGGGTCGAACGTGGTCGGCCAGAAGTCCTCGCCGATGCCCTCCACGAGGTACGGGTGCACGTTGTCGGGCTGCGAGAAGATCGAGCCCTCCGGGTCTGCGCCGACGACCAGCAGGTCGGGCTTCTGCTCCCGGAGGTAGCGCGCGACTCCGGAGATCGTCCCGCCCGTGCCGACCGAGAACACGATCGCGTCGAGCTCCCCGCCGGTCGCCTCCCAGATCTCGGGCCCGGTCGTCGCGTAGTGCGCCTGAGGGTTCGCCTCGTTCGAGTACTGGTCGGGCTTGAACGCGCCCGGGATCTCCTCCGCCAGCCGGTTGGAGACCGAGTAGTAGCTCTCCGGTGACTCCGGCGGCACCGCCGTCGGGCAGATGACGACTTCCGCGCCGTACCCGCGCAGGAGCGCCCGCTTCTCCTCGGCGATCTTGTCGGGCATGACGAACACGCAGCGGTAGCCCTTGATCGCCGCGGCGATCGCGAGGCCGACGCCCGTGTTGCCGCTCGTGGGCTCGACGATCGTGCCGCCGGGGCGCAGCTTCCCCTCGCGCTCGGCCGCCTCGATCATACGGATCCCGATGCGGTCCTTCACGCTCCCGCCGGGGTTCATGTACTCGAGCTTGGCGAGCAGCGTCGCCCCGAGCTCGCGCCCGACGCGCTGGAGGCGCACGAGCGGCGTGTTCCCGACGAGGTCGAGGACGGTCGGATACTCGGGCGCCACGTCGCTAAGCGTAGTGCAGCCCTAGTGGCGGAAGTGGCGGCGGGACGTGAAGACCATCAGTCCCCCGGCCGAGGCGATCGTCTCGACGACCTCGTCGTCCCGTTTCGAGCCTCCGGGCTGGATGAAGCCTGCCACGCCGGCGTCGAGCGCGAGCTGCGGGCCGTCGGGGAACGGGAAGAAGGCATCCGAGGCGAGCACCGCACCCTGGAGGTCGTGGCCGTGCTCGGCGGCCTTCTCGAGTGCGAGGCGCACTGCGTCGACCCGGCTCATCTGCCCGCCGCCGACGCCGATCGCCTGCAGGTTCTTCGCGATCACGATCGCATTCGAGGCGACGTGCTTGGCCATGCGCCAGGCGAAGAGGAGGTCGCCCCAGGCGGTCTCGTCCGGGTGCCGCTCCGTCACGACCGACATCCCCTCGCGGTCGTCGATCTCGCTATCCGCGTCCTGGACGAGGAACCCGCCGAGAACGCGCCGATAGTCACGGTCCCCGGGCGTCGTCCCGCGCCGCTCGCGGTCGCGCAGGATCCGCAAAGACTCCTTGGCGGCGAGCGCGGTCAGAGCTTCGTCGTCGTACTCGGGCGCGATCAGCACCTCGACGAACTGCTCGGCAAGCCGCGCGCCGAGCTCGCCGGAAACCCTGCGGTTGAGCGCCACGACGCCGCCGTACGCGGAGACCGGGTCGGAGGCGAGGGCCTTTTCGTACGCCTCTTCGATCGAGGCCGCCACGGCGCAGCCGCAGGGGTTCGCATGCTTGACGATGGCGCAACACGGCAGCGTGAACTCGCGCACGACAGACCGCGCGGCGTCGAGGTCGTTGAGGTTGTTGAACGAGAGCTCGCGGCCGCCGAGCTGCTCGACGCGCGAGAGGAGGTGGCGGCGCACGCCGACCTCCGCGTAGTACGCCGCGCGCTGGTGCGGGTTCTCGCCGTAGACCAGCTCGTCCACGCGCTCGAGCGACAGAAGGAGCTGCGGCGGGAACGTCTCGATGTCCGCGAACCACGAGGCGATCGACGCCTCGTACGCCGCCGTGTGAGCGAAAGCCCCGGCCGCGAGCCGGCGACGGGTGTCCAGGTCGACGCCGCCGTTGCGGAGCCGGTCGAGGATCTCGCCGTACCGTTCGGGCTCGCAGAGGGGGACGACATCGACGAAGTTCTTCGCGGCCGCGCGCAGCAGCGCCGGCCCGCCGATGTCGATCATCTCGACCGCGTCCTCCTCGCGGACGTTGCGCCGCGCGGTCACGCTCTGGAACGGATAGAGATTGACGCAGACGAGGTCGAACGTGCGGATGCCCTGCTCCCGCAGCTCGTCGAGGTCGACCTCCCGCCCGCGCCGCGCGAGGATGCCCGCGTGGATGCGCGGGTGGAGCGTCTTCACGCGCCCGCCCAGCAGCTCGGGCACGTCGGTCAGCTCCTCCACGGGGACGACGTCGATCCCCAGCTCCGCGATGTACGCGGCCGTGCCGCCGCTCGCCACGATCTCGATGCCCATGTCGTTCAGCCCGCGCGCGAACACGTCGAGGCCGTCCTTGTCGAACACGGAGATCAGCGCTCGGGATACCTGCATGCTGGGACTAGGAGCGTAAGGCCCCGGCCAGATAGAGGCGCACGGCCTCGGGCAGGAGCCGGTGCTCGACCGCGTGGATGCGCTCGCGCAGGGTCTCGGGCGTGTCGCCCGGCTCGACGGGCACGGGCTCCTGGAAGATCGCCGGCCCGGAGTCCACGCCCTCGTCCACGAAGTGCACGGTCACGCCCGTCTCGGGCACGCCGGACGCGAGCGCGTCCTCGATCGGCGTCGTCCCCGGGAACGCCGGAAGGAGCGAGGGGTGGACGTTGATCGCCGTCCAGCGCTCGACGAACGCGGGTGTCAGGAGGTGCATGTACCCGGCGCAGACCACGAGCTCGACCCCGAGGCCGGCGAGCCACTCGCTCATCGCGAGGTCGCGCTCCTCACGCGAGACGTAGTCGCCGAGGTCGAAGATGCAGGTCGGGATGCCCGCGCGCCCGGCGCGCTCGAGGGCGCCCGCACCGGCGACGTTCGAGGCCACTCCGGCGATCGGGAGCTCGTGGTCGATCAGCGCCTGGAGGTTCGAGCCGCGTCCCGAGACGAGGACGCCGATCACGCCTCGTCCGCCCAGGCCACGCCCTCGATTCCTTCCTCGAGGGCGCCGATGACGGTGAGGGCTGTGTGCGGCGCGTCCTCCGCGCGCACGACGGCGCAGTAGCCGATCCCGAGGTTGAAGACACGGCGCTGCTCGTCCTCGGAGACGCCCTGCTCGTCGAGCCACCCGTAGACGGGCGGCCGCTCCCAGCTCGCCGGATCGATCCGCGCCCCGAGGTCGGGCGGAAGGACCCGCGAGAGGTTCCCGGCGATCCCGCCACCGGTGACGTGCGCGAGAGCGCGCACAGGGCACGCGGCGCGCAGCGCCCGAACGTCCTCGAGGTAGAGCCGCGTGGGCGCGAGGAGGAGATCGGCGTCGAAGGGCCGGTCTCCGACGAGGCGGCGGACGAGCGTGAACCCGTTCGCGTGAAGGCCGCTCGAGGGGAGGCCGAGCACCACGTCGCCCGCGCGGCAGGTCGTGCCGTCGACGACCCTCTCCCGCTGCACGATCCCGACCATCGTCCCGGCGAAGTCGAGCTCGCCCTCCCGGTAGATGCCGGGCAGCTCGGCCGTCTCTCCGCCGAGAATGGCGCAACCGGCTTCTCGGCAGACCGCCGCGGCGCCGGCGACGAGCTCGGCGACCTCGGCGAGGTCGAGCGACGCAGCGGCGACGTAGTCGAGGAAGAAGAGCGGCTCGGCGCCGGTCGTCAGAAGGTCGTTCGCGCAGTGCGCGGCCAGATCGCGCCCGGCGTCGGCGAGCCGGCCCGCGCGCTTCGAGAGGATGAGCTTCGTGCCGACGCCGTCCGTCGTCGCGGCCAGAAGCCGCTCGTCGTCGAGCGCGAAGAGGCCGGCGAACCCGCCGAGCCCGCCCGCCACGGCTTCCGTCCGGGTCGACTCGACCGCCGCCCGCAGCTGCTCGACCACCTCCTCGGCCTTCGCCAGCGAGACACCGGCCTCGCCGTACGAGGTTGTCTGAACCCGTTTCACAACGAAGCCCTATCCCTCCGGGCCGCGCTGTGCGGCGCGATGCGGCGTCCTCGGTTGCGCCCGTAGCCTCCGGCTACGAACGCGCCCTGCGTCCTTGCCTCGCACTCGCCCATCGCACCCCAGCGGGGAGGCGTCATTGCGAAACGGGTTCTCACAGCAGGACCTCGGCGACGAGCTCAGGCCGGCCCTCGGGGCCGCCGGGCTCGAAGCGCACGAGCGTGTCGCCGACGAGCACGTCGGTGTCCAGCCGGTCGACGCCGAGGATCTCCGAGAGCGCGACGGCCTTCTCTTCGGGGTCCTGCGCCCGCAGGTGGAGCTCGCCGAGCCGTAGCTCATCCACGTTGCCGATCAGGTCCTCGATCCACTCCCGCGGCGGGTGGATCTCGAGCCGGTAGCCGGCCTCCGTGGCGATGAAGGTCCGCTTGCCCGGGTGGTCCTGGATCTTGAGGCCGAGGTCGGCCGCGCGCTCCAGCGCCTCCGTGAAGCCGTCGTCGTCGAAGGCGATGCCGATGTGGTCGACCCGCGGGTGCTCCCAGTGCCCCGGCTGGAGGACGACGTTGACCGCCCCGCGGGCAAGCTCGACGAGCCGGAGGCGGAAGCCCATCGAGTCGAGCTCCTCCCACGACGTGCCGGCCTCGAACCACTCGGAGGCCTCGCCCTTCCAGCCGTAGCGGCCGAGGAGGCCGAAGCCGAGCTTGCCGAGGTAGCGGGCCTCGAGGAGCCGTACCTTGCTCGACACGAGGTGGTAGTGGAAGAGCTGCACGGACCCGAGCCATCGTAACCGGCGGGCCTTACGGGAACCCCCGCGAGCATCTACGATGCAGCCGACCGCCCGAGGAAGGAGACGCATGTCGAGCACGCCGCCGCCCACTCCGCCCCCGCCCGGAGAGCTGATCGTCTTCCTCGTCGCCTGGGTGGTCGCGCTGATCGTCACGCTCGCCGCTGACGAGGTCAGCTGGGGCGATTTCCTTACGGCGACGGTCGCCCTTTCGGCCGCCTACATCATCGCGCGCGGCATCGCCAAGGCCGGCAAGGTCTACGAAGGCCGCTAGCCCGGCCGCGTTTCTGGCCGGGAAGTAGAAACGGCGGCGGGATCCCCGTTGCCTCGCGGTGCGTAGCGGCGTAGCGTTTGGCCCCAATGTCGAAACGGGCGACATGCTGACCGTTCGGGACCTCGCGACCATGCCCGGCCTCGAGCTGTCGGTCGCGGCGGGCGCCGACGGGCTCGCCAACGAGGTCAGCTGGCTGCACGTCTCCGAGCTGGCCGATCCGACCGAGTTCCTCGAGGGCGGCGAGTTCCTGCTTACGACCGGGCTCGGTGTGGGCGACGAGGCGACCACGCAGCGCGCCTACGTGCGCCGGCTCGCCAAGCACGGCCTCTCCGGCCTCGGCTTCGGGATCGGCTTCGGCTTCCCGGCTGTGCCGGCGCCCCTGGTGGAGGAGGCCGACAAGCTGTCCTTCCCGACAATCGCCGTCCCGTACGAGCTGCCGTTCGTCGCCATCACGAAGGCGGCGTTCTCGCACCTCGCCGGCGAGCAGCTCGAGCAGCTCACGCGCGCGCTCGCGGTCCACGAGCGCCTCGCCGACGCGGTCATCCAGGGGCGCGGGCTCCAGGCGCTCCTCGCCGTCGTGTGCAACCACCTGGACTGCAGCCTGGCGCTCGTCGACGAGAGCGGGCGCGTTGTGAGCGAGCGGCACGGCCGGCGCCGCATCTCCTTCGAGGACGCGCTCGAGCTCCCCGTCATCGCGGGCGGCGAGGTGGCCACCCTGCGGGCGGCGCGCGAGGGCAGGCCGTTCGAGGAGTACGACAAGCTCGTCCTCCACCACGGCCAGACCGCGCTGGCCTTCGAGCTTTCCCGCCGGCGCGCCGTCAGTGCGGCCGAGCTGCGCCTCGCGGGCGACCTGCTCGAGGACCTCGAAGGCGAGCGGCTCGACGACCGCGAGACGGGCAGGCGCATGGCGGCCTTCGGCCTCGAGCCGGCCGAGAGCTACGCCGCCCTCCTCGCCGCGCCGCGGAACGGGCAGAGCGGCGAGCAGGTGCGCCGCGAGGTCGCCGAGGAGCTCGACCGGCGGCACGTGCGCTACCTCTCGACTGCGAGGCGAGACCGCGCGGTGTTCCTCGTCCAGGCGGCCAGCGAGGAGGAGATCCTCGGGCTCGCCGAGACGATCGTGAAGGCCGGGCCGCACGCGCGCGTGGGCGTGGGCAGGCCTGCGCTGGGCCGCGCGCTCGGTCGCAGCCTGCTCGAAGCGCGCGCGGCGCTCGACGCCGCCGGCGGCGAGGTCGCCTCCTACCGCGACCTCGGCTCGCTCGAGCTCCTGCTCAGCCTCCCCGACGCGGCGCTCGAGGCGTTCGTCGACCGCGTCCTGGGCCCGGTGGCGGACAGCGGGAGGCTGATGGAGTCCCTGGCGGCCCTGCTCGACTCGGGCTGCCGCTGGAGCGACGCCGCCGAGCAGCTCGGCGTCCACCGGCATACGCTGCGGTACCGCATGGAGAGACTGCGCGAGCAGACAGGGCGCCATCCGGACGATCCGGAGGAGCGCATGGAGCTCTGGCTCGCTGTCAAGGCCAGGCAGGCCCTCGCGGCCAGGAACGGAAGGAGCGCGACTGCATGACGACGATGAGCACGGATCACCTCTGGCGCCACTTCACACCTGCTGGTGCGAGCCGGCTCGTGATCGAGCGGGCGGAGGGCTGCTACATCTGGGACAACGAGGGGAACCGCTACCTCGACGCCCTCTCCGCCCTCTACTGCGTCAACATCGGCTACGGGCCCTGGCCCGAGATCGCCGAGGCGGCCAAGCGGCAGGTCGAGACCCTGCCGTTCTTCACGAACTGGGTCGGGTTCGCAACGCCCCCGTCCGTCGAGCTGGCCGAGAAGGTGACCGAGCTCGTCCCCATCGACGTCGGGCGAATCTTCTTCGTGGGCGGCGGGTCCGAGGCGATCGAGTCCGCGCTCAAGATCGCGCGACAGTACCACCGGCTGCGCGGCGAGCCGACTCGCTACAAGTTCATCACGAGGCGCAGCGCCTACCACGGGACGACCTTCGGCGCGCTCTCGATCAACGGCAGCCCCGCGCTGCGCACGCAGTTCGAGCCGCTCCTGCCCGGCTGCCTGCGCGCGCCGATGCCGTACCGCTACCGGTGCCCGTACTGCTCGGACAAACCCGAGTGCACGCTGCGCTGCGCCGACGAGATCGACGCCATCGTGGTCAACGAGGGGCCGCAGACGGTCGCTGCCGTGATTCTCGAGCCGGTGCAGAACTCGGCCGGGTCGATCACGCCGCCGCCCGGGTACTTCGAGCGCGTCCGCGAGATCTGCGACGAGCACGGGCTTCTGCTCGTGGCCGACGAGGTCATCTGCGGCTTCGGG
>Ga0193741_1000116_pt1 | contig 20116 bp, 17 predicted proteins | sample L2s2metaG_FD_143059 | JGI IMG/M metagenome (GOLD analysis project Ga0193741, IMG submission 143059) | Soil microbial communities from a riparian zone of the East river system, Colorado, United States - L2s2 | ecosystem: Environmental > Terrestrial > Soil > Riparian zone | place: USA: East River...
CTTGGTGACGATAGTAGTCGTGAGCGCCACCCAGGAATCCGAAGAACTCATCGAATCCGTGCGCGTTCGGCGAAAACTCTTTTCGGAATCCGAGATGCCACTTGCCAACGAGACCCGTCGCGTATCCCGTCGCCTTCAGCAATGCCGGTAGCGACGTACTTGTGACCGGCAAACCGAGATGTTCGTCCGCTGGTGTGCCTTCGAGGACCCACTCGAGGCCAACCCGTTGTTGGTACCGGCCGCTGATGAGGGCTGCTCGCGTCGGCGTGCACACGGCACCGTTTGAGTACGCGTTCGTCAGGCGAACACCGTCGCGTGCGAGACGATCGAGATTCGGCGTCCTCGCATCCGGCCCGCCGTAACTGCCGATGTCGCCGTAGCCCAGGTCATCCATCATGACCAGGACCACATTCGGCCGCGGCTCGCGTTGCGCAATCGGGCGGGTTGAACCTCCCACGACAAGGGCAATGAATATCGCGACGACAACGACACGTCTTCGCATGCGTCTCCTCATCAGTTCTCACCATCGGGAGATTCTGCCGGCGGCGACGCCATCACCGATTCGAGGAGCTCCTTCGCGCGCGCGGCTTCGGATGCAGGCACCATCACGCGCACCCCGCCGATCGCGGCCGCGTACATCGGTTGAATCCCGAGGGTGTGCTCATCCGGCACCTGCACCTCGATCCCTTCGGATTCGAGCACCGACTTCACGAAGTGCGCTTCGTGGAGCCAGTTGCAATTGCGGATTTCCACCCACTCGTCGCTCATGGCGTCGCTGCCGGTTTCGTATCGACGTTATGGTACGCCTCAATCCACCACTGCCCATTCCGCCGCACGAACACTTCCATCAACTGCGTCTTGATGATGCCATCCGGCGGCACCGAAATGCCGGGCGGCATCGCCTTCACGCCGTGGACTTCATTGTCGATGTCGACGATCGCGACGTCCGGCGTCACAAAGCGGATGCGACGCACGACATGTTTCTTGGTCGTGCCCTTGTAAAAGGTTGAGAGGATCTCCTGGTGGCGCTTCGCGAAGGCGGGAGCTCCGTACATCACCATGCCAAAGAGATTCGTGAAGGATGCCTCGGGGGCGAGCCGGCTCGCATACTTGCCTCCGTCGCCGGCATTCCACGCGACCGCTTGCTCAGCGACGATCGCGCGAATGGCGGTTTCCGCCGCCGTGTCCTGCGCGCTCGCCGCGGCGGGCAGCAGTGACACGATCGAGAGCAGCAGCCCGTAGACATGTCTATTCAAATGATCTCCTGACGCCTTAAAGATACCGTCGTACGCGCGTGAGATAGATCCGGTAGCCGTCGCCGAACTTCTCCGAGAGATATTTCTCCTCCGGCAGTACCGCAATGGCATGCACGATCAGCAAGGCCGGTAAAGCGAACAACGACATCCACAGGTTGTTCAACGCGACACCGAGACCGATCGTGAGCAAGGTCATGCCCACATACATGGGATTGCGCGTGAATTTGTACGGTCCCTCGAAGATCAACTCCGGCGTGGGCGTCCAGGGGATGACGTTCTGACCGGTGCGCAGGAAGTGGATGCGCGCCGAGGCGGCGAGGGCAACGCCGGCTGCGGCAAGCAGAACACCCACCGCGATGCGGAGCGTTCGGTCAATGGGAACGGGCGCAGCAGCGACCCAGTTGCCTGCGGCCAGCCCTGCCAACACGGCAAGGAGATACACGAGCGGCGGTGGAAACCGGACACGAGCGCCGCGTTCGCCGGAATCGGCCATACGTACTCCCAGAGAAACGGTGACGCGCCGCCTTAGCGTCGCTTCCACAGTCTAATCGTCGCGATCGAGTTTTGCGTGTATCCGGGCGGATCCGTGATCACGCCGATCGGCTGTCGCGAACGCATGGTGTTCGTCGTCAACTGGCCGCCGATATATCCACCGGAGAGATCGCGAAGATCAAGGAAACATCGCGCGACCTCCAATCCGGGCTCCGGATAGTCTGGCCTCACCGTCAGACATTCACCGTTGCCGGTAAAGGTCACTGCTCCGAGCACACCTTCGGCGTAGAAGTTCGTCGTCTTGGAATCAGGCGTCGTCCCCATGCACGTGTGCAGCCGCCCAATCGTGTTGACGTTGTCATCCGTCATCAAGCCATCGGAGGCGCGCGTCGCCGTCGATTGCATCGTGAATCGATCTTCGTAGATCTGGCTGCCAAATCCGGTTCTGGTCCTGGTGCAGAAATCAGTCGGAGCGATCCGCGACTCGCGAATCGATCGAGCGATGTAGATGTCTTCGACACGGCCCGCCTGGGCCGCGACGGTCACCTGCGCCGCGACCGCCAGGAGAGCGAACAGTGCCTTCATATTGCACGGAGTCTAGCGCGTTCCGTTGTCACGGGAAGAGAAAAGGGCCGAGAAGGCTCTGTGCCTTCTGCGGCCCTGGTGTTCAGCGCATCAGCGGCCGTCGATCAAGTCGCCGAGACCGCCGACGCGATCGAGGATCGAGCCCTCTTCCTTGCGCCAGCCCTTGCTCTGCGGCGCCGCCGAGTAGATGCGATCGGCCATGCGGCTGAGCGGCAATGACTGCAGCCACACGCGGCCGGGGCCCTGCAGCGTCGCGAAGAAGATGCCCTCGCCGCCGAACAGCGCCGTCTTGATCCCGCCGACGAACTGGATGTCGTAGTTGACGCTGGGCTGCAGCGCCACGAGACACCCGGTGTCGACGCGCATCGTCTCGCCCGCCGCGAGATCGAAATGGTGAATCGTGCCGCCGGCGTGCACGAAGCAGAGGCCGTCGCCTTCGAGCTTCTGCATGATGAAGCCTTCCCCGCCGAACAGGCCAACGCCGAGCTTCTTCTGAAAGGCGATGCCGATCGACACGCCGCGGGCGGCGCAGAGGAACGAGTCCTTCTGGCAGACGAGATGCCCGCCGAGCCCGCGCAGATCCATCGGGATGATCTTGCCGGGATAGGGCGCACCAAACGCCACTTTTTGCTTGCCGGCTCCGCCGGCATTGGTGAACACCGTCATGAACAGGCTTTCACCGGTGAGCAGGCGCTTGCCGGCGCCGAGCAGCGCGTCCATCACGCCGGCCGGCCGCTGCCGGCTGCCGTCGCCGAAGATCGTCTCCATCGCGATGCCCTGCGTCATGTACATCATCGAGCCGGCTTCCGCGACGGCGCCTTCACCCGGATCGAGCTCGACCTCGACGAACTGCATCTCGTTGCCGTGCACCTGGAAGTCGATGTCGTGCGCGCGGCGTCCCGGCGCCGGTGGCGGAGTGAATCCACCAGGCGTGAAGGCGGCTTGGCCCGCCGAAGCTCCCGCGGATCCTCTGACAAAGGGAGCGAAGGCGGCCACGTCCTTGACCTTCTGCCACTGCGTCATGCCGGCGCTGAACACGAGCGTCTCCGCGTCGATGCTGCCGTTCTGCAGGTTGGTGATGATCTCCTGCTGGCCGACCGGTCCTACTTGATGGCCACCGATGGCCATGTACCACTGGTTCGAGCCGTCCATGTTCAGTTCTCCGTTTGTGAGTCGATCTTCGATGACGTCTCGGCCTCGATCGCCTGCACTGCGGCGGGATCGAGCCCCAACTGATGCGCGAGCTGCGCGAGGTAGATGCGCTCGGCGCCCGACACGGTCTCATCCGCCCGCACGATCGCAAAGGCGAGCACGTAGAGGTCTTTCCGGATCTCAGGATCGATCACGCCGCGCACGATGTCGGAAAGCTGCCGGGTCTGCGCGAGCTCGGCTTCAACCACCGATTCGAGGCCGGCTTCACGGGCGTGCTCCAGGATGGCCGCGCGTTCCTGATCGCTCAGCGTGCCGTCGGCCTTCGCCGCCGAGACGGCGAGCCGGATGATGCGCGCCACCGGATCGAGCGCGGCCTCGATCGCCGCGGGAATGGGCGGGATCGCCGTGCCCCCGTCGCTCGGCATCGCCGGCGTCGACGACGCGACCGGCAGCGAGACGGCACTCTGGTTCTTGTCTTTGAGCGTGTCGTAGATGCCCCACGCAACTCCAGCGGCGCCAATCAGCGCGCTGGTGCTGAGGAATCCACGGTGGCCGGTGAGGAAGCTCGTCGCGCGGCGGGCGCGCTTCCGGCCCGAGCGCCCGAGGCTGCCCCTGAGCACGACCGACAACACATCAGTCACGTTGTTGAACACTGCGTTCGTCCCTTCAAATAACCAAATACGACCCCGACCGTAGGAGGTTCCACAGGAAAATTCGAACGATGGCTATTGATTATTCGGTTAATCGAGTTCGACGACCCGGTTAAATCTGCGTCGACGCCGGCTTGAGCGCGACCGGCTTGGGCAACTCAGGCGTCCAGTCCTCGCCGGGGTTGATGAAGCGGTTGGTCTCGAGCTTGTACTGTTTATCGTACAACTGGCGGTAACGTCCATCACGGGCGAGCAGCTCGTCGTGCGTGCCCCGCTCGACGATCTCGCCGTGCTCCATGACCAGGATCTGATCGGCGCTGCGGATCGTCGACAGGCGGTGCGCGATCACGAACGTAGTGCGGCCGCTGCGAAGCTGCTTCAGGCCGTCCTGGATCATCTCCTCGCTCTCACTGTCGAGGCTCGAGGTCGCCTCGTCCAGGATCAGGACCTTCGGCGACGCCAGGATCGCGCGCGCGATCGAGACACGCTGCCGCTGGCCGCCGCTCAGCTTGATGCCGCGCTCGCCGACAATCGTGTCGTAGCCCTCGGGGAACTTGAGGATGAACTCCTCGCAGTGCGCGATCTGGGCGGCCCGCTTGATCTCGTCGATCGACGCGCCGGGCCGGGCGTAGCCGATGTTTGCGGCGATGGTGCCGTCGAACAGGAAGTTCTCCTGCAGCACCGACGCCAGCTGCTCGCGGTAATCGCGCAACGGGATATCGCTCAGGTCCTTGCCGTCGACCAGGATCCGACCCTTGTTCGGGCGGTTGAAGGCCATCACCAGGCTGATCAGGGTGCTCTTGCCCGATCCGCTCGAACCGACGAGCGCGGTGGTCGTGCCGGCTGCGGCGTGAAACGACACGCCACGAAGCACGGGCTGGCCGGCCGTGTATTCGAACCACACCTCTTCGAACTTGATGTCGCCGTTGATCTCGCCGAGCGAGGGCTTGCCGGCGTCGGCTTCGTCCTCGGTCTGCATGTTCATGATCTCGCGGATGCGGTCGAGGCCGGCGAACGCCTCGGTGATCTGCGTGCCGATGCTGGCGATCGAGATCATCGGCGCCGCGAGCAGGCCGATGAAGAAGATATACATCACGAAGTCGCCGAGCGTCATGCGGCCGGCGACGATGTCGTTGCCGCCCATCCAGATCATCACGACGCCGACGACGCCGATGATCACGGTGCTGCCGGAGGTGGTGGCCGAGACGCCGGTCATCGACTGCGCGATGTTGCGGAACAAGCGGTGCGCGCCGTGCGTGAACACGATCTCCTCGCGCTTCTCCGCGGTGTAGCTCTTGACGATGCGGATGCCGCCGAGCGCCTCGGTGAGGCGCCCCGTCACTTCCGCCTGGATCTTGCCGCGCTCGCGGAACAGCGGCCGCAGCCGCCTGAACGCGTAGGCCATACCGCCGCCGAACAAGGCGAGCACGATCGCGGTGACGATCGTCATCCGCCAGTTCAAGTACAACAGCACGCCCAGCGCGATAATCGCGGTGAGGACGCCGCCGACCAGCTGCACCAGGCCGGTGCCGACGAGATTGCGGATGCCTTCCGCGTCGCTCATGATCCGCGACAGCAGCACGCCGCTCTGCGTGGAGTCGAAATAGCGGACTGGCAGGCGCATGATCTTCGCCTGGACGCGCTTGCGCATGTCGGTGATCGCGCGCTGCGCCGCGACGCCAAGGGTCTGCGACAGGCCGAAACTGGTGAACGCCTGCACGATGGTCGCGCCGCCGGCCGCCAGCGCGATCGGCACCAGCAGCTCGTGCCTGCCCTTGCCGATCACATCGTCGATGACGTACTTGGACAGCGCCGGCAGGACCAGGCCGGCCAGGCGGCTGATCAGCATCAGCGACAGGCCGATCGACAGGCGCCGCCGATGAATCCAGACCAGCTCCCGGAACTCGCGCCAGGCTGCGGCGGAATCGAGTTTCTTCTTCGCCGGCGTCGGGGCGGCAGACGTCGCCGCCGACCGGCGGCCGCCGCCTTCCGCTCGTCGCATGCTCGGCGCGCCCGATCTCAGGATTGCCATAGGTAAGTTAGAGCCTTAATTGAGCGCATTAGGTACGGCGAGCGTAAACGGCGCGATCCGGGCCTCGAAGGTCGCTCCCTGAGGCGTCTTCATCGTGTATTCGCCGTGCATCGTCCCCACCGAGGTCTTGAGCCTGCAGAAGCTGTTGTAGTTGTAGAGGGCGCCGGGCGCAAGCACCGGCTGCTCGCCGACCACGCCGTCACCACGAACTTCCTCCTCCTCGCCATCGGTGTTGGTAATCACCCAATGACGGCTGAGCAACTGCGCGGTTTCGCTGCCGACATTCGAAATCCGAATGAAGTACGCGAACCAGTATTCGCTGTCGCGCGGCGAGCTGCGTTCGGGAAGGTACTTCGTGATGACCTGCACTCGGATTCCGTTGGTCGTCGTATCACTCACAGACTGATTATTACCCAGCTGTCGGCTTTCGGCCTTCGGCTTTCGGCTCTTGAGAGCTGATAGCCGAGAGCTGGAAGCATTTCAATCAAGATGCCCGCGCTCCGAGTCGCCCATCGCGACAGTGCCGGACGGGAAATATTCCTTCCAGCGATTGGTGACGGTCGCGGCCGTGATCGGATCGCACGTCACTTCCTTCGGATACCACGGCTTCATCCGCGCATCGATGACGATCGGCGGCTCGTACGAAATGTGATGCCGCACCACGCGTTGTGAGGCGGCGTGGATGTCCGCCGCCGGCTCGAAGCGCGTGAACGTGGTCCACAGGAAATTCATGTCGCTGCGCGTGGCGCGTTCCGGTTCGTCGCTGACGATAATCAGCGGCCACCCGGCAAACGCCGGATGCGCGGCCACCCGCGACGGCGCGTCGCGATCGTCGGCGAACGATCGCGTACCGACGACGAGACAGCCGCCGCAATACACGCGTACATCGGTCACATCGGACGGCGGCGGCACCGGGGGCGCAAACTGTCGCGGCAGGTCGCGTATCGGATCGCCAAGCCCGAGCCAGACCCCTTTCGATCCTTCATTCACGACCGGCCCCGTGTAGTCGAGCGTATCCATCGACAGGTTCGAGAACACGTAGAGATCGGTCTGCGGGTTGGTGCGCGCGAGCACGTGCTCCAGCGTGGCACGAAAGTCCTTCAGATCCACTAGCCGATCGGTCAGGAGGATGAATTTCGTGAGCGACAGCTGTCCTTCGCCGAGAATGCGGAAGGCGCTCGCCATCGCTTCGCGCTTGTAGCGTTGCTTGACTACGGCGCCGGCGAGCGAGTGATAGCCGGTCTCGCCGTAGGACCACAACCGCTCGACCGCGGGCATCACGAGCGGGAACAGCGGCGACAGCAGATCCTGCAGCAGATCGCCGATGAAGAAATCTTCCTGGCGCGGCTTGCCGACGACGGTCGCAGGATAGATCGCGTCCTTGCGATGCGCGATCTGCCGGACATCGAACACCGGATAGTCGTGCTGCAGCGAGTAATAGCCATAGTGATCGCCGAAGGGGCCCTCCGGCCTTCGGATCTTCGGCGCGACGTGTCCCATCAGCGCAAACTCCGCGTTGGCGACGAGCGCATGCGGGTGTCCGCCCGGACCGGCGACGGCGGCGATGCGCTCGCCGGCAATCAGCGACGCGAGCATGACCTCCGGAACGTTCTCCGGCAGCGGCGCCACGGCCGAGAGGATCAGCGCCGGCGGCCCGCCGAGAAACACCGTCAACGGCAACGGCTCGTCCCGCGCCTCGGCGATCGCGTAGTGAAACCCGCCGCCTTTCCCGATCTGCCAGTGCATGCCTGTCGACGCGCGGCCGAACACCTGCATGCGATACATGCCGAGGTTGCTTGCCGCGCCGAAGCCATGCGAAGGCGGGTGACCGCCCTTGTCGGGATGCCTGGTGTAGACGAGCGGGAACGTGATGAACGGCCCGCCGTCTTCGGGCCAGCACGTGATCACCGGCAATCGATCGAGCCGCACGTCGGAGGTGACGACTTCACGGACCGGCCCCGACGACACCTTGCGATTGCCAACCTTCAACAGCTGCCGGCCAACGCCACGGGCATCCCACAGCTTCGCGGGCGTCGGCGGCATGATCGTCTCGGCAATGTGGACGAGCCGCTTGATGAACGCGAGCGGACGTGTTCCGAATGCGAGCTCCGCGCGCCGCGCGGTGCCGAACAGGTTGGTGACGAGCGGAAAGTCCGCGTCCTTCACGTTCGTGAACAGCAGCGCAGGCCCGCCGGCGGCGATCACACGGCGATGGATCTCGGCGGCTTCGAGTTTCGGATCGACCGGCGCGCTGATTTCGACGAGGTCGCGATCGCGGCGCAGTTGTTCGATGAACGATCGCAGATCTGAAAAGATCAATGCACCGCTCCCGTCTCATGCACGATCCGCCCGCCAACGATCGTCAGCACGCTCGTGATCTTCGGCATCTCGGGCGGCGGCACCGTGAAGATGTCGGCTGACAAGACCGCAAGGTCGGCGAGACTGCCGGCGACCAGCCGGCCTTTCTCTTTCTCCTTGAATTCCGCGAACGCAGATCCGAGCGTGTACGCGACGATCGCCTCTTCACGCGTCAGCGCTTCCTTCGGGTTGGCCGGATGCGTGGTCGCGAGCATGACGTTCAGGCCGGGATTCATCGGCCCGTCCGATCCGATCGCAAGCGGCACGCCGGCCGCGAGCAACGACTTCATCGGTTGCATCCAGCCGAGGCGTTCGCGATCGAGGCGGCGCGGAAAAACATCGGTGAAGGAGAAATGAATCGGATTCTCGACGACGACGATGCCAAGGGCTTTGACGCGCGCGATCAGATCCGGTGACAACATGTCGCCGTGCTCGATGCGCGGCCGCTTGTCGCGCCACACTTCGGGGCGTCCGGCGCGTTCGAGCGCAGAGACATACGCATCAAGCGCCGCGTCACCGACCGCGTGAACAGCGAGCGGGTCTTCGGACCCGTACGCCCACCCGACAAATTCGTCCAGGCGCGCCTGCGGGAGATTCATGCGGCCACGGGTGTCTGGAGCATCCGCGTACGGAACCCGCATGAACGCCAGGCGCTCGACCGGTGTCCCATCGAGAAACCATTTCATGCCGCGCGTATCGATGAGCGGCGTCGGTTGCGGCGGCATCGTTGGGCGGCTGTCGATAGTGTCACCGCCCGCCTCGCGCATCGGGACGCGAAAGACGCGCCACCGAATCGGCACGTCGGCTTCGACCAGCCGCTTCGACATCTCGGCGATCGGCAGCGCGTTCGACATTAGCTGCACCGACGTGATGCCGCCGGCGCGCGCTTCGGCGGCGAACTCGCGCAGCAGACGCACGACTTCAGCGGCATCCGCCTTCTGCGCGAAGCGGCGAACGGCAACGTAATCCGCGTATTCTTCGAGACGGCCATCCAAGCGGCCGCGCTCGTCGCGCCCATATTTGCCGCCGTCAGGGTCGACGATGGACTCGTCAATTCCGATCAGCTCGAGCGCACGGCTGTTGAGGAGCATTCCGTGCCCGGTGAACGCGCCGAGGGCCACGGGTTGCTGCGGCGCCAGTCGATCCAGCCATGTTCGCGTGAACGACGGGTTGTCCCATGCGGCGGGGCCGAACGATCCCTGGATTAGCCGGCCGGGCGGCGAAGACTTGATCTGCGCTGCCAACTCCGAAGCGATCTGCTCGATCGTTGGATCCATCGGCAGCGACAGCGTCTCGTGTGGCGGCGCAATAGCGATGTGCTGATGCGCATCGTTGAACCCGGGAACGATCGTGCGGCCGCCCACGTCGATGGTGCGTGTCGACGGCCCGGCCATCGCGACGATCGTCGCGGTGTCGGCGGTGCCGACGACACGATCGCCGCGGATCGCGATCGCCTGCGTCCACGGCTGCATCGGGTTCGCCGTAAAGACCTTGCCGTTGATCAGGATAGTGTCCGGCGCGTTGCCGGCACAGCCAGCCGCGGCCGCGGCACACACCAGGCAAACCAGTCGAATCAGCGTCATCGCATCTAGTGGCATGTACGTTCGATACTTTCCTTTTCGTTGATACGCTCCACTAAAACGCAAAGTAGATGAAATTCAGGGATGACGAGCTGCGCAGCGTCAGCAGGGCCGCCATCATCAGCCCGCACATCACGGCCTGCATCGCGACGCGAGGCCAGTGTACTTCGGCTTCTTCCGCGTCAACGGCGCCGACGAGGCTCGGGCCGCCGAACTCGGCCCAGAGGTCGTGAACCCAGAGCGGCACTGAATACAAGCCGGCGAGGAGGAACAGATAGAGTCCCGAGTCGCGGCCAAGCGCCGTCGACGCCACCGGCGACAGCCGTAGCTCGCGCCACAGCTGATTGAGCTCGGTCTCGCGGAAGATCAGCCAGCCGACCGACGTCAACGCGAACATGCCGGCGACGCGGAACAACCATCCCCCTTCGCGCTTCGCGCTTCGGGGGACAAGCCGCGCGATCACCAGCAGCAGGCCGTGGTACGCGCCCCAGATCACGTAGTTCCAGCTGGCGCCATGCCAGAACCCCGAGACCAGGAACGTGATCATGATGTTGGCCGCGTTGCGCCAGGGTCCGCGCCGCGAGCCGCCGAGCGGGATATAGACGTAGTCGCGGAACCACGTCGACAGCGAGATGTTCCATCGCCGCCAGAAATCGACCGGGCCCGTCGCCAGGTACGGATGATCGAAGTTGCGGATCAGATCGAAGCCGTACCACTTGGCGACGCCGCGCGCGATGTCGGTGTAGGCGGAGAAGTCGGCGTAGATCTGGATCGCAAACGCGAAGACGCCCGCCCACAACACGAAGAAGTCCGGCGATTCGAGCGCGAACACCTTGTTCGCGATCACGCCGACGTTGTCGGCGATGACGAGCTTCTTGAAGAAGCCCCACACGATCAGCACCGTGGCGTCGCGCGCCGCCGCCGCCGAAAACTGCCGCGGCCGCTCGACTTGCGGCAGCAGATTCGTCGCCCGCATGATCGGCCCCGCCACCAGGTGCGGGAAGAACGACACGAACGCCGCGATGTCGATGAACCGCGTCCGTGCCGGCGCGTGGCCGCGATACACGTCGATCGTGTAGCTCATCGACTGGAAGGTGTAGAACGAGATCCCGGCCGGCAGCAGCACCCGCAGCGTCACGTCAGGCACGTGCCAGCCCAGCGCCGCGCCGGCCGCGGCGATGTTGCCGGCGAAGAAGCCGAAGTATTTGTAGAAGCCAAGCAGGCCGAGATTCGAAACGATGCTGATCCACAGCCACGCTTTGCGTCTGGATTGCTGCGGTCCGGCTAAAGCCGGACCCTCACGGGAATCAGTTCCTGTGTTTTCCTGTGAGGGTCCGCCTTTAGGCGGACCTTCGGTCATGCGGCGCGCCGACCAGTAGTCAACGAACGTCGTCGCGAACAGCAGTACCGGCCACCACGGATGCACCCAGCCGTAGAACAGGTAGCTCGCCACGACCAGCAGCACGTTCTGCGCGCGCAGGGGCAGCGCCCAGTACGCCGCCAGCGTCACCAGGAAGAAGGCGATGAAATCGAGGCTGTGAAAGATCACTGAAAGAACTGGGCGTGCTTCTCGGCGAAGCGTTGCGTGTAGCGCACGCGGCCGTCGGCCGTCAGATGATCGCCGTCGGCGTACAGCGACAACGGCTCGTCCGGATCGCCCCAGTCGTCGGCGTAATAGGCGCCATGCGCGATCAAGTAGATCTTGAGATCGTCGGCGTATTTTTTCAGCGCCGCCGATTGCGGCGGCGGTCCATCCGCGGTCGGCCGCCGCTGCACGCGAATGAACGCAGTACGAATGTTCGCCTGAGCGGCCAGCCGGATGATTTCCGGCAACAGGGACCGCTCGACGCTTGCCGGCAAATCAAGCGCGGCATCGGTTGCCGCGGCGAGATCGGCCGCTTCAAACTTGCGCAGCTTGTCGAGGGCGAAGACTTCGGTGTTGATCGCCTGCAGCAGCTCAGGTGAGCCGGCCGGCGCTCTGTTGATCAGGGGCTCGAGCCACAGTCGCGTGCGATCGAATTGATACGCGACACGCGCCGCGCGATGCACTCCCGAGAATGCGCCGAGCCGTTCGGCCGCCAACAATCGATCGAGCTCCGGTTCCCGATCGAGGGCCACGCGATCGAGGGAGCCAGGCGCGACCTGTACCTGCGTCGTCAGCTGATCGTCCCGGAAAAAGAAGATCGCGCCGCGGACGCTCTCGAGATCGTTGTTGACGACGAGATTCTTGAATGCGAGATACCAGTACGCGACCGGGCTGCCCTGCTGGTACAGCCCGATGACCCGTGTGCGAGTGAGCCGCGACAGTTGCAGCGGATCGATGCGAATGCCCGCCATCGAATCGCCGATGACGACGAATTGCGGCTGGACTTCGCGAACGGCATTCGCGGCTTCTCGATCGAACGGTTCGCGTGGGCGCGGGGTCTCGACGCTCGGCAGGTAACTATCGCGGACGGCGGCGCCGGGCAGCGCGCCGTTGATGGCGCGCAGCCCGAGCGGAAGAAACAAGGTACCGGCCAGGATCGCCGCGAGCGAAAGAACCCGGCCGGTCACCAACTACCCGCCCATTTTCTCGTCGAAACTGCCGCCGTACATCGCCGGCACCTTGCCGCCCATCGGCCGGATATAGGTGGTGAGCTGGCCGCGATGATGAATCATGTGATTGTTGCAGAACATCAGATACGTCACTGAGGGCAGCTTCATCATTCCGAAGGCCTCGACGATCTTGCACAGATGGTTGCCGTCGAGCGCGAGCACCTTCTCGAGCGCCTTCGGCATTTCTTTCTTGTACCATTCGGCGAGCTCGGGAATCGACTTCGCGTCACACTTGGCCGGGAACACGCCAAAGCTGTTGGCCGCCACCGCGTGCAGGAACCCGACGTCGCAGATGGCAATGTGATGTGCCAGGTCCCACGCGGTGCGCGAGTTGGTTTCCGGCTTGTAGCTCTTCTTCGCGTCCGGCACCGCGTTGATCGCCTTATAGGTGTGCATCCACTCGCCCTGGAGGTTCTGGCCAATCACGCCGGCGACGGCTTTTGCTTGATCTGCATTCATCGTTTCGCTCCTTAGCTTCTGGTCAGCTTCCTGTACTTGATGCGGTGCGGTTGATCGGCCTGGGCGCCGAGGCGCCGCTTCCGATCGGCTTCGTAGTCCTGGTAGTTGCCTTCGAACCACACCGTCTGGCTGTCGCCTTCGAAGGCGAGGATGTGCGTCGCGATGCGATCGAGGAACCAGCGATCGTGGCTGATCACGACGGCGCAGCCGGCGTAATTGAGCAGCGCTTCCTCGAGCGCGCGCAGCGTATCGACGTCGAGGTCGTTGGTCGGTTCGTCCAGCAGCAACAGGTTGCTGCCCTGCCGAAGGAGCTTGGCGAGATGCACGCGGTTGCGTTCGCCGCCCGAGAGGGTGCCGACCTTGCGCTGCTGCTGCGCGCCCTTGAAGTTGAACCACGACACGTAGGCGCGCGACGCGATCTTCTTCTTGCCCATCTCGAGCTCGTCGACGCCGCCGGTGATCTCATCGAAGACACTCTTGTCCGGATTGAGCTCGCGCGACTGATCGACGTAGCCGACCTGCACGGTGTCGCCCAGACGCAGCGTGCCGGCGTCCGGCTTCTCCTCGCCCGTGATCAGCTTGAACGTCGTCGTCTTGCCGGCGCCGTTGGGTCCGATCACGCCAACGATGCCGCCGCGCGGCAGCGTAAACGTTAGATCCTCGAACAACACCGTGTCGCCGTACGCCTTCTTCAACCCGCGCGCTTCGACGACGATGTCGCCGAGGCGGGGGCCTGGAGGAATGTAGATCTCGACCGACTCCACCTTCTGCGCGGAGTCTTCGGCGAGCAACTGTTCGTACGCGTTCAGGCGCGCCTTGCCCTTGGCTTGCCGGGCGCGCGGCGACATGCGAATCCAGTCCAATTCGCGCTGCAGCGTCTTCTGACGCTTCGATTCGGTCTTCTCTTCCTGCTGCAGGCGGCTCGACTTCTGTTCGAGCCATCCCGAGTAGTTGCCCTCGTAGGGAATGCCGTGGCCGCGATCGAGCTCGAGGATCCAGCCGGCGACGTTGTCGAGGAAGTAGCGATCGTGCGTGACCGCGACGACGGTGCCGGGATAGTCCTTGAGGAAGCGCTCGAGCCACGCGACCGATTCGGCGTCGAGGTGGTTCGTCGGTTCGTCGAGGAGCAGCAGATCCGGCGACAGCAACAACAACCGGCACAGCGCCACACGGCGACGCTCACCGCCCGACAGTGTCGTGACATCGGCGTCCGGAGGCGGCAAGCGCAGCGCGTCCATCGCGAGATCGAGCCGCGAGTCGAGGTCCCACGCGTTGGTCGCGTCGATGCGATCCTGAAGCTTCGACTGCTCCTCGAGGACCTTGTCCATCGCCGCGGGCGAGAGGTCCTCGCCGAGTTTCGCGTTGGCGGCGTCGTATTTCTCGAGGAGCGTCTTGATCTCGGCGACGCCCTCTTCGACGTTGCCGCGGACGTCCTTCGCGGCATTGAGCTGCGGTTCCTGCTGGAGAAAACCGACCGAGACGCCCTGGCCGACGAAGGCTTCGCCGAGGAAGTTGGTCTCGACGCCGGCCATGATCTTGAGGAGCGTGGACTTACCGGCGCCGTTCAGGCCGAGCACGCCGATCTTTGCGCCCGGCAGGAACGACAGCCAAATATCGTTGAGGACACGGGAGTCGGGAGGATAGACCTTCCCGAGCCCCTTCATTACATAAACAAACTGCGGAGGCATGAACTTCTAAGTATACCTCCGCCGATTTGTCACTGTGCTTCGGGCTTCAAGGTGACCAGCGTGTAACGATCCATCGGGAAATACTTCTGGAACATCGCCTTGATGTTCTCCTGCGTCAGCCGCTCGGTGCGCTCGTTGCGGCGGGCGATGCCGGCGGGATCCCAGCCATAAAGATGCACGGTTTGCATCGAGCCGAGCCAGTAGGAGTTCTGCTTCGCGTTGGTTTCCAGATCGCGGCGCTCGAGCTCCTTCACCTTGTCCACGTCATCCGCGGACGGCCCCTCGACCTTGAGGCGCTCGATCTCCTTGAGGCTCGCGGCGACGAGCTTGTCGACGTTGTCCGGCGAGCTGCCGAACTGAATCACCATCGAGCCGTAACCCTTGAGCGGCGGCGAATTGCTGAAGCCGACGTTCACGCCGTAGGTGCCGCCGAGCTCTTCGCGCAGGATCTCGCGCAGCCGGATGTTGAGCACTCCTACGGCGGCGCGGGCGCGGTGCATTTCGAATTCGTCGAAGCCAGGATCGGCGAAGAACGAGAGCAGTGTCTGGCTGGTCGGCTCCTTGCCTTTCCTCACTTCTTCCTTGACGATCGCGGTCGGGAACTTCACGCCCATGTCGCGGGCGGCCGAGGTCTTCTTCCCCGTTGAGGGCAGCGACGCCACCCACTTCTCGAGGAGCGGTGTGATCTCCCCTTCGGTGAACGCGCCGACGAAGAAATAGGTGAAGTCGGCGGCGTTGCTGAACCGCGCGTTGTAGAACGAGCGCATCGTGTCGAGATCGAGCTTGGGCAGGTCCGCCATCGTCAACGGCTGCGCGCTGTAGTGATTCGAGGTGTTGACCTGCTCGACCTTCTCACCGAACACCGCGCGTGGATTCTGATCGCGGTTCTGCAGCGACGGCTCGAGGCGGCGCTTCAGAAGCGCGAGCACATCCGGCGTCATGTTCGGCGCGGTCTGCGCGAGATAATTCAGCTGCAGCGCCGTCTCGAGATCCTTCGGCGTGCTCGTGCCGCTGATGCCCTGTTGGTAGTCCGCGATTGACGGCTGCGCCTGCGCGAGCTTTCCGGAGAGCATCTTGCTCAGATCGACGGGATTGAGGCCACCCATGCCGCCGACACCCACCATCGCCGTGGCGAGGTTGGCAGCCTTGTAGCTCTGCTCAGGCGCGAGAGAGAAGCCGCCCGCGGCATAAGCGCTGAAGAGGATTTGATCGTTCTTGAAATCGGTCGGCTTGAGCCACACCTCGACACCGTTCGAGAGTGTCAAGACGGTCGCGCCAATGGCGGGCACTTCGCGGCGCGACGCCACTTTACCGGGCGCCGGCGGTTTCTCGACCAGCTCACGTCCGGCCGTCGCTTCCGCCCACCGCTCGACCGGCGCGGTGCCGGCGCGATTGATCGCCGCGCGCAGCGTGTCCGTCGACGGCGGCGGCACGTCTTTCTTCTCCGGCGCCACGCCGAGGACGACGCGGTTTTCTTCGGTGATCAGTTCCTTGGCGAGCGCTGAGATCTCGTCGCCCGTGATCGTCGGCAGGTAGGTCGCGGCGATCTTGTACTCGAACTCCATTCCGGGAATGGGTTCCTTCTGGAGGAAGTGGCGCACGTACTCGTTCGCGTAGTTCGCGCTCTCCGAGGTCTCGCGCTCCTTGTAGGCGCGCTCGTAACCGGCGAGCAGCGCCGCCTTGGCGCGGTTCAACTCGTCGTTGCTGAAGCCGTACTGCTGGACGCGCTTCGCTTCGGTCATCAGCGCGCCGAGGCCCTCGGTGATCTTGCCTTCCGGAACCACGGCTTCCAGCTCGAAGAGCTCGAGCGAGCGGCCGATGCCGCTCGTGCCGGCGTTCGCGCCAAGAAACGGCGCGTTCGGGCGACGCGAGATATCGCGCAACCGGAGATTGAACATCGTCGAGAGCAGGTTTTCCGCGAGCGACTTGCGGTAGCCGCGCACGGTCTCGTCTTCGTCCGCCTTGTGCTTGAATTCAACAGACACCGACCAGCCCTGCGCTTCAGGATCGGTTGACATGTTGACCAACGTCTCCTTGTGCGCCGGCACGCTGGTGTCGACATTGGTGACCGTGCCCTTCGCCGCCGGAATCGGCGCGAAGTGCTTGAGGATCAGTTTCTCGGCTTCGGCAACCGGGATGTCGCCGACCACGACGACGGCCATGCGATCGGGCCGATACCACTTCTGATAGAAGGCAAGAAGGCGTTCGCGCGGCGCCTTCTGCAGGACTTCCGGTAAACCGATCGGCAGCCGATCGGCATAGCGCGATCCCTGGAAGATCACCGGCAGTTGCTTGTCGGTGAGACGGGATCCGGCGCCAAGCCGGCCGCGCCACTCCTCCATGACGACGCCGCGTTCCTTTTCAACTTCGGCAGGCAGCAGCGAGATGCCGGTGGCGAAATCCCGCAGCACGAGCATGCCTTTATCGACATAGCCGGCGCGATCGGTCGGGATCTCGAGCATGTAGATCGTTTCATCGAACGACGTCGAGGCATTCACATGCGGGCCGAACCGCGCGCCGATCGATTCGAGGAACGACACCAGCTCACCTGGCTTGAAGTTCTCCGAGCCGTTGAAGGCCATGTGTTCCAGGAAGTGCGCGAGACCGCGCTGATCGGGATCTTCCTGGATCGACGCTGCGTCGACGGCGAGCCGCATCGCCACTCGCCCAGCGGGCCGCTTGTTCTCGCGGATGAAATAGCGGAGGCCGTTCGGCAGCCGCCCGGCCTTGACCGCCGGATCCACCGGCAGCGTGCGATCGAGCGCCAGCTCCGGCGGAATCGCCGCTTGCGGCGCCGCCGTCTGCGCGGACAGCGATGCGGTCAACGCGAGAATCGTGAGACTCAGGGCAACAACAAGACCGCGCATGGATTCTCCTGAAATGGCAACTGGCAACTGGAAACTGGCAACTACGATGCGCTAGCTCCCAAAGCATACTATTCGGCGATGCGTCTAAAGATTAAACGTCTGCAACCGGCCGTTGGTTTACCTGAGACGGCCACCTCCGGAGCGGCCGGATTCGACCTTGCCGCCGCGGCCGATGTCGAAGTTCCGCCGCGCAGCATCCGCCTGGTAGGGACGGGATTGGTGATCGGCGTGCCGGCCGGACATTTTCTGGGGATATTCGCCCGGAGCAGCACCCCGCTCAAGAAGGGACTGATGGTCGCCAACGGCGTCGGCATCATCGATTCGGACTATTGCGGGCCGGCCGACGAGATCAAGATCCAGGTGCTGAACATCACGGACGCGCCCGTGAAAGTGGTGCGCGGCGATCGGCTGGCGCAGGGCATCGTGCTGCCTTGCCCGCGCGTGGAATGGGAAGAAGTTGAGGAGATGACGGTCCCGACGCGTGGTGGCTTCGGGTCGACAGGTGTGTGAGAAGGATTCTTCACATCGACATGGATGCGTTCTACGCATCCGTTGAACAACGCGACGACCTATCCCTGCGCGGTAAGCCGCTGGTCGTCGGCGGGCAGCCGAATCGCCGCGGGGTGGTTGCGGCGGCGAGCTACGAGGCGCGCGCCTTCGGCGTTCGCTCGGCTATGTCGATGGCAAAGGCCGTGTCCTCGTGCGTCCCGATTTTCACAAGTACCGATCGATCTCGCAGCAGATCTTCGCGATCTATCGCGAGGTCACGCCGCTCGTCGAGCCGCTCTCGCTCGATGAGGCGTATCTCGACGTGACCGAGAACGCCTGGAACGAGCCACTCGGGGTCACCGTCGCCCGGCGATTGAAGGAGCGCATCAAGGCAGCGACCAACCTCACCGCATCGGCGGGCGTCGCGCCTAACAAGTTCCTCGCGAAGATCGCGTCGGGATGGAAGAAGCCAGACGGCTTGACCGTCGTCGCACCCGAGCGCGTCGAGAAGTTCCTGCAGGGATTGCCGGTCGACGCGTTGTGGGGCGTCGGGCCGGTGACGGCCGCACGATTGCGCGAGCGTGGCATCGAGAAACTCGTCGACGTCCGCGCGAGGACCGTCGACGAGCTCACCGAAATCGTCGGGATGCACGCCGAATGGCTGATCGATCTCGCGCACGGACGCGACGACCGCGCGGTCGAGCCGAATCGGCCATCGAAGTCGGCGGGATCGGAAGAAACCTACGCCATCGACATCGAATCAATCGAAGAAGTGAAGCGCGAGATCGATCAACTCGCCCGCGGCGTCGCCGAATGGCTCGTGAAGAATTCGATCAAGGCCCGGACGGTGACGATCAAGGTTCGCTATTCCGATTTCACGACCATTACCAGAAGCCAGAGCTCGGCGGAGTACTCGAACGACGCCGACCACATCGCGAAGCGCGCGATTAAGTTGCTGGAAAAGACCGAAGCCGGCCACCGGCCTATCCGCTTGCTTGGCGTCAGCGCTCACAACTTCAATCGCGATCGTGACTCCGAAGAAGAAGAGACTGAAGGACGTTTGCCGTTCACTGATTAAATTCAGGCCACCGATTAAACACAGATTAAACACTGACTCGAGAGCGGCGCCGGGCGCGCGTGTAGCGCGCGCACTCGATGGACTCGACGGCGGCTTCGCCGCCGGGGCGCCGCACTGCCTGCGATCGTCATGAATTCGTGGAGGTCTAATCGGTGTTCAATCGGTGTTTAATCTGTGGCTGATGAACAGGGTTCGTCGTGTTGCTCTTGTTTGCTTGTTTACCCTGGGCTGCCACAGCCCGGCGTCGCCAACGCTCACGACTGGACTGACAGGCACCGTGCTGCGCGGACCGATCGCGCCGGTCTGCCGGATCGAGGTGCCCTGCGATGCACCATTCAGCGCGGACTTCTCCGTCGAGCGGAACGGGACAATCGTGTCGCGGTTTCGATCCGAACAGGACGGGCGATTCACGGTGATGCTCGAGCCCGGTCAATACCGCGTCGTGCCCGCGGCGGACGCGCCGATCATTTTTCCCACCTCGCAAGCGAAGACCGTCGTCGTACGGGCCAGTGGCCTCACCGAGATTCGTCTCACCTTTGATACGCTGATGATTCGGACGCAACCGCCAGCTATCGCCGCGGCAGATAGGTTCGCGCGCGTTGTACTTCCGGACGGACCGCGTCGGCATGCGCGACAAGCTCGATGACGACCGTGGCATTCGATTTGCTCAGAGAGATCGGAACGTGATTAAGCACCGATTGACGGTCCTGCCGCGCCGGCTGAACTGCGGGGAAACCTGGTCCGGCAGCGGAGTGACTGCCGGCGTCATGATGCTGCCCGGTCTGGAGGTCTGGGTGCAATCCGTTCCCGTCGGAACCGCGCATGCGGGCGGTGA
>Ga0193741_1000117_pt1 | contig 19986 bp, 14 predicted proteins | sample L2s2metaG_FD_143059 | JGI IMG/M metagenome (GOLD analysis project Ga0193741, IMG submission 143059) | Soil microbial communities from a riparian zone of the East river system, Colorado, United States - L2s2 | ecosystem: Environmental > Terrestrial > Soil > Riparian zone | place: USA: East River...
GCCGGCGTCGCGCTCTCAATCGCCTGCGCGGCGGCGCTTTGCGCGCGCGACCACGAATCGCCGTAGCCCATGCTGTAGGACCGATCGAGCAGCACGACGATGTCGCGCGCCCCGCCCGGCGCGGCGGCGAGATCCGAGCCGCGCAGGAACGGCCGCGCGAACGCGGTCACGATCAACGCGATCGCCGCGAGTCGCAGCGCCAGCAGCAGCCAGTCGCGGATGCGGCGGCGCTGCACCGACTCGTACGGAATCTTGCGCAGGAACATCAGCGACGGAAACTCGACGACCGACTTGCGCTCCCGTTGCGTCAGGTGAATGAGGACCGGCACCGCGAGTGCGGCGAGCCCCAAAAGAAATAGTGGCGTGAGGAACGACACGGTGGCTTACCTCGTTCTCGCCAGCCGCTGCCGCATCGACAGGAACCGGAACAGCGCAAAATCGAGCGGCATCCTGGTGTTGAGCAGCATGTAGTCCACCGGCTGCTGCGCCGCCTTCTTGGTCAGCGTGTCGATGTGCGCCTGTATCAGCGCGCGGTAGTCGGCCGCCAGCTTGGTCGGCACGATCGGCATCTGGTCGCCGCTCTCCATGTCTTCGAAACTCGAGGGCTCCGCGAACGAGAAATCGATCTCCTGCGGGTCGAGAACGTGAAACAGCACGACGTCGTTGCCGCGGTGCACGATCGGGCCGACCGCATGGAAGATTTCCTCGGGCTCCGCGTAGAAATCGGAGATCACGATGATGATGCCGCGGCGGCCGAAGTGTTCGGCGAGCTTGCGCAGTGGCCCGACCAGTTGTCCCGGTCGCGCCGGCTTCGCTTTGTCGATCGTGTGCAGCACGACGTCCAGGTGCTTCGCCGACGGCGGCACGTGCTCGACGATCTCGTCGTCGAACGTGATCAACCCGACACGGTCACGCTGCGAATTCGCCATATACGCCAGGCACGCCGCCAGCGTCTTGCCGTAATCCAGCTTGGAGATCGGGCTGCCGAACCCCATCGACTTCGACACGTCGAGCAGCACCGAAAAATTCGCGTTCGAGTCGGCTTCGAATTCCTTGATGTAGTACTTGTCCGTCCGCGCGTAGACGCGCCAGTCGACACGGCGGATGTCGTCGCCGGCCACGTAGCCGCGGTGCTCCGCGAAATCGACGGACGCGCCGTAGAACGGCGACCGGTGCGTGCCGTTGATCAGCCCGTCGACAACGGTCTTCGCGATCAGCTCGAGGTTGCCAATCCGCGAGAGGACAACGGGATCGATGAACTTCGCGCCGGGACTCTGGCTCGTCAGCGACAATTTACATTCCCGATCGCGGCGCCGGCACCGACTCGATCAATTTGTCGATCAACGAATCCGTCGTGATGCCTTCCGACTGCGCGTGGAAGTTGGTCAGCACGCGGTGACGCATCACCGAGTGCGCCACGGCGCGGATGTCCTCGAAGCTGACGTGATAGCGGCCGCTGGTGAGCGCGCGCGCCTTGCCGCCGAGCACCAGGTACTGCGCGGCGCGCACGCTGGCGCCGTACGAGATCCACTTCTTGATCGCCTCCGGGCAGCTCGGATTCTTCGGACGGCTCGCGCGCACCAGCGCCAGCGCATACCGCATCACCGGGTCGGCCACCGGCACGCGGCGGACCAGCCGCTGGAACGCCACGAGATCGGGACCGCTCACCGGACGCTCGAACTGCGGCTCCAGGATCGCCGTCGTCGTCTTGACGACCAGGAACTCTTCCTCTTCGGGCGGATGCTCGATGACGATGTGGAACATGAAGCGATCGAGCTGCGCTTCCGGCAGCGGATACGTGCCTTCGAGCTCGATCGGGTTCTGCGTCGCGAAAACGTAGAACGGCTCTTCGAGTTTGTAAGTGCGGCCCTGGATAGTGACCCTATGTTCTTGCATTGCTTCCAGCAATGCGGACTGCGTCTTCGGCGGCGTGCGGTTGATTTCGTCGGCCAGCACGATGTTGGCGAAGATCGGACCGGGCGAGAACACCATCTGGCGGCGGCCGGTGGCGGCGTCTTCCTGGATGATGTCGGTGCCGGTGATGTCCGAGGGCATCAGGTCGGGCGTGAACTGGATGCGCGAGAACTTGAGCTCGAGCACACGCGCCATGGTGTGGATCAACAGCGTCTTGGCCAGGCCGGGCACGCCGACGATGAGGCTGTTGCCGCCGACGAACAGCGTCAGCAGCACCTGGTTGATGATGTCGTCCTGGCCGACGATCAGCTTCTTGAGCTCGGTGATGATCTTGTCGCGGCCGACCTTCATCCGATCCGCAAGAGCGACGTCATCCGGCGTATTCATCTCGATCGTGTCCACGCAGCCCCCTAATGTGTCATCGCGTACATGACGTAATTCACGCCGAACTTGTACGCCTCGTTGGATAAGTCCACCGGCATGTAGCCCGTGTCGGAGAACTCCCAAAGCTCGCCTAAATCATGGTTGTTGTTCGCAATCGCGATCAATCGCTTTCGCGTGTCGTTGTCTTCGTAGATCCCCAGCCATTCCGTGTCGCCGTCCCTCGCGTAATAGCCTGACCGAGGATCGAGGTCCTTGATTTCGAAAAAAGAATGAAAGATGGGATGGGTCGCGTCGAGCTTCTGGAACGAGCCCTCCGGGTAGACCCGGCGCATCTGCGAGACCAGGTTGTAGATGTGATCGCCGCGGAAGTCGTCGAAAATGATGAACCCGCCTTTGCGCAAGTAGTTGCTCAGGCCCGCCAGCTCGGCGTCGGTCATGGTCCAGAAGCCCGGCTCCGACATGTACGCGATTGGGAACTTCGCCAGCTCCGGATCGTCGAGCGTCCGGATGTTGCCCTGGTTGATCATGGTCGGCACGAACGTCAGCTCGCTGAGGATCTTCTGGAAATTGAATTCGGCACGGGGGAAATCGTGCGCCCAGGTCGGCTCGCGACGGAAGCGGCCGCCGGCGAGATCGACCGCGGCGCCGTAGCGGATACGCGTGAACGCGAAGCGCCCGTCGTACTCGGCGCGAGGGTCGCCCGGATCGGCTACGGTGGACAAGTCGGGCGTCGCTCCAACGCCGGCGGATGCCACGACGACGGCCAGCATCGTGTTACGCCAGGCCGACGACACGCCGATACCCCCATTCCGCGCACAGCAAGCCGACCAGCAGCAGCAACACGATCGGCATGTGCCAGAGCTCGTGTTCCTCGACCGTCGTCACGCCACGGCCGGTGTACCGCAAATCGTCGGCGAGCGTCGACGTGTTCGACGGATCGTAGAAGCGGCCGCCGGTTTCATCGGCGATGCGCCGCAGCGTGCCGGCGTGCATCGTCGCGTCGAAGTACTCGGCGTCGCCCGGCGCGGCGCGGAAGTGCGTGACGGCGCTGCCGACGCTCTTGCCGGCGCGAGTCGCGTCGATCTTCGCCTGGTACCACCCCTGCGCCTTGGTGGGGATCGTCGCCTGATACTGTCCGGCGTGCTCGCCGTCCCACGACATCGGCACATCCGAAATCGTGCCGTCGGGCGCCGTGATGGTCGCCATCACCGCAGCGTCGTTCAGCTCGACGAACGACGGATCGACGATGTTCGCGGTCAGCGTGGCGCCCTCGCCCGGCTCAACGCGCTCCGTGGTCAGCGCCGGCTCCACTTGATCGGGCACGCCGTCCACCAGCCACCGCATCAACTGGCGCCAATAGTTTTCGTGCGTCAGATCCTCGACGGGGATCGACGCGGCCATCTGCCAGTTCCACGTATCCTGCGGCAGGAACGCGAACGTCTTGCCGCGGCCGTAGCGCTGAAAGATCAGCATCGGTCGCTCGGCGCGGGACTCGTCGGTGCCCATCAGCAGCACGGTGGCGCCGGGCTTCACCGCATCAATGCGATTCACTGCCGTCACGATCGGCAGCGTGCTCCATCGCTCCGCCGACGCCTGCTCCGTTGCGCCAAGCTGTGTCACCGCCGTCGCGGCGCCGGCGCGCGTCGGCTTGATCGACAGCCGCATCACGCTGCCCTTCGGCTGCACCTTGTTCCGATCCATCACGACCGGCAGGATGTCCGCCACCGTGGTGCCGGTCCATCCGCCTTCCGCGAACGCCCGCGGCCCGCCGAGCATCAACAGCCCGCCGCCGCGGCGATCGACGAACTCCGCGATCATCTTCAGCTGATCGCCGGTGAACAATGCCGCCTCGACGCTGCCGATGATGAGCGACCGATAGGCGAAGAGCTCCTCGCGCGTTTTCGGAAACGCCGCCACCAGCTCGTCGGGGCCATCGACGCCCTGGCGCATGTACTTGTTGTCGGCCGTGCGGATCAGGCTGGTGACAATGATGTTGTCGCCTTCGGGGATGGCGCGGCGGATGAACTTGTATTCGTGGCGCGGCTCGCCCTCGAAGTAGAGGATCTTCTCTTTGCGGTCGCGCACGTCAATCAACGCTTCGCGCGCGTTGTTCTCGGTCACGAGCTCGCCCGGTTGCGGCGAGACGCGGAAGCGCAGCACGCGCGGGCCCGCTTCATTGACGGTGAAGCGCACGGGAATCGAGGCGGGCGCGCCGGCGTTGGGCAACGAGACTTGCTGCGTGCTGACCAGCGTGCCTTCGTCCTCGACGTCGAGCGTGACCTTCTGTCCGTCGAAGCCCGACTGCGACAACACGACGTCGACCATCAGCGTCGTGCCCTTGAGCGCCGTCTTCGGCGTTACGACGCGGCCGACCTGGATGTCTTTCGACAACGTCTCGCGGCCGACGCCGATCGTGAAGACCGGAAGTCCCTCGGCCTTGAGCCCGAGGATCGCGTCGCCGAGCGCCGCATCCGCGGTGTCGGCGCCGTCGCTCACCATCACCAGGCCCGCGACCGGCAGACCCGCGAGCTCCTGGCGCACGCCCGACAGCGCTGCGCCGAGGCGCGACTGCGAGCCGCCGAATGTCAGGTCGCTCTCCTGCGTCGTGCGTGTCGCCGCGCTCGAGAAACGGAACGTGCGGACGGTGAAGCGTTCGGACAGCGCTTTGAGCAACCCGCGATCGGTGGCGCCGAACTCGCCCTTCACGAACGCTGCGCGCGGCTGGCCGTCGACATCGGCGATTTGCATGCTGCGAGAATCGTCGAGCAGCACGCCGAGAAAATTCTGCTGCGGGACCGCGGCGCGCACGACGAGCAGCGGCCGGAACATGCAGACCAGGATGAGGGCGAGAATCGCGAGGCGGATCGCCGCGAGCGTGACGCGCTGGCCCGGGCGGCCGTGGCCCCTGCGATAGGCCAGGATCGTCAGCCCAGCCGCAACCGCCACGGCGGCCGCCGCGACGTACGACCCCGTCGAGGCCGCGAACCGGAATTCCCCCTGACTGAAGACGACCGGGGAGAGTTCGAAGAAGAATCTAAAGAGGGCGTCGAGCACGAATTTCTCGGAATGATACTTCGGTTACCATCCGCGGATGCCACAACTAACTCGGCGTTCGTGGATGAGTCTACTGGCTGCCGCGCTGCCCGCCACCATGGCGCTGCCGTTGTCAGCCCAACAGGTCAGACGGCCCGCGGTGGTCAATGGCCGCCGCTATCTGCATTACGACGTCTTCACCGACAAGCCGCTGGCGGGCAATCAATTGGCCGTCTTCACCGAGACCACCGGCCTCACCGCCGCGGAAATGCAGGCGATGACGCGCGAAACGAAGTTTTCCGAATGCACCTTCGTTCAGCCCGCCGAAGCGCCCGGCACGGACGTGCGGCTGCGGATTTTCGGCCCGGCCAACGAAATGCAGTTCGCCGGACATCCGGTCATCGGATCGACGTTCGCGCTCGCTGACGATGGTGTCATTAAAGCAGGGGCGAAAGAATTTACATTTGGCCTCGGCATCGGGCCCACTCTTGTCGAGCTCGAATGGGCCACAGAAGGCACAGATAGCACAGATGGACGGCGGCTGAAGTTCGCGTGGATGACGCAGCAGAAGCCGGTGTTCGGCCCCACGCTCAATGCGCCGGCCGCGCTGGCCGGGGCGCTCGGCATCGGTCCGTCGGCGTTTCGTCCCGGCGTGTTGCCGCAGGAGGTGAATTGCGGGTCGCCGTTTTTCATGGTGCCGCTCGTGTCGCGCGCCGCGGTCGATCAGGCTGTCGTCGACACCCGCGCCGCCGCGGCGATGTTCGAAGCCGCGAAGATCACGCGCCGCGGCCTCTTCATCTTCTCCACCGAGCCTGGCGCTGACGGCGCCACCGCCTACAGCCGCATGATGGGCGCGAACGAAGATCCCGCGACCGGATCGGCCAGCGGCCCGCTCGGTTGCTATCTTGTGAAGCATGGCCTGGTGCCGCCCGATCAAGCGGGAGCCATCGTCAGCTCGCAGGGCGTGAAGATGGGCCGCCCCAGCCGCATTCACATCAAGATCGATCTGGCTGGTGGTGAAATCTCGCGCGTTCGCGTCGGCGGGACGAGCGTGCTCGTGGGCGAAGGAAGGCTCAGATCTTCGTAGCCCAGGGCCACAGAAGGCACAGAAAGCTCAGACAGGGTTGTTTTGGTAGGATCAGTTAAAGGATTCATAGCGATGCTTGCCACGATTCCCATCACGAAAACATCCAAGTCGAGAATGACCCCGGAATTGCGCGACAACGCCGCGTTCGGCGCCGTGTTCAGCGATCACATGCTCGTGGCCGACTTCGTCGGCGGCAAGTGGGGCGAGCCGCGCATCATGCCGTACGGCCAGCAGCCTCTCGCGGCCGCACCGGCGTGCGCGCATTACGGCCAGGGCATCTTCGAAGGCTTCAAGGCATTTCCGCGGCCCAACGGCGGCGCGGTGGTGTTCCGCCCCGACGCCAATCACGCGCGCATGGCGAAGACCTGCCAGCGCATGGCGATGCCGGAAGTGCCGAAGTCGATCTTCATCGACGGCACGCTCGCGCTCGTCCAGCTCGATCGCAACTGGATTCCCGAGAAGGACAACAGCGCCCTCTACGTCCGCCCGGTGCTGTTTGCCACCGGCGAGACGCTCGGCGTCAAGCCATCCGAATCATTCCGCTTCGTGATCGAGACCTGCCCGAGCGCGCCGTATTTCACGGGCTCGGTGGATCTGATCGCTGAAGACACTTACGTGCGCGCGTTCCCGGGCGGCACCGGCGCGGCGAAGTGCGGCGGCAACTACGCGGGCAGCATGCTCGCCTCGATCGAAGCGCAGAAGAAAGGCTTCCACAACGTCCTGTGGCTCGACGGCATCGAGCGCCGTTACGTCGAGGAAGCGGGCCTGATGAACGTGGCGTTTGTGATCGACGGCGCGGTGATCACGCCCCCGCTCGGCGGCACGATCCTGCCGGGCATCACGCGCGACAGCGTGCTGACGCTGCTCAAGGATCTCAAGCTCCCGGTCGAAGAGCGCCGCATCACCATCGACGAAGTGTTCGAGGCGCACGCGAAGGGCAAGCTGCAGGGCGCGGCCGGCATCGGCACCGCGGCGGTGATCGCGCCGCTCGGCCGCCTGCGCCACAAGGATCGCGAGATCGCGCTCCCGAAGATGGGTCCCGATTCGCCGCTGATGCGCGCCGGCGCCGAGCTCGAAGGGATTCGCTCGGGCAAGATCGCCGACCGCCACAATTGGTTGGTCACGATCTGATCAGCTCTCGGCTCTCGGCTCTCAGCTGTCTGCTGAGAGCCGAAAGCTGAAAGCCGAAAGCTGAAAGCTGAAAGCTGAAAGCTGAAAGCTGGCATGCCATACTTCGCGCTGCACTACGACGTCGTTGACGATTTCGCCAACAAGCGCATGCCATTCCGGCCCGCGCACCTCAAGGAAGTGCGCGACGCGCACGCGCGCGGCGAGCTCGTGATGGCCGGCGCGCTCGGGGAGCCCGCGGGCGCGCTGCTCGTCTTCCGCGGCGCCGAGAAGTCCATCGCCGAGAATTTCGCGAAGGCCGATCCCTACGTGAAGGAAGGCCTCGTGAAGAAATGGACGGTCCGCCCCTGGACCGTCGTCGTCGGACAGGATCCGTCCGAGACGCCACCAGGCCTACCGAACTGACGGCCTGACGGCCTGACGGCCTTAACGTTTCAACAACTCCTCGACGGTGTGGACCTCACCGTTCTTGATGACGGTCCGCACCTTTCGTGCGTTCTTGATGTCGATCAGCGGATCGTCCGTGACGATCGCAAGGTCGGCGAGCTTGCCCGGTTCGATCGATCCGAGATTGGCGCCTTCGCCCAGGGCTTCGGCCGCGCGCACCGTCGCGGTCTGCAGCACTTCAAAGGGCGTCAGTCCGCTCTGCTGAAAGATCTCGAGCTCGGTGTGGTACAGGAGCGCGTACGGAAAAATCGGCGAGTCAGTGCCGGCGATCACCACGCCCCCGCCCTTCACCACCTTGCGCACCAGCTCGCCCATCGGCCGCCAGATGTTCATGAGCCGATCGAAGTCTGCCGGCTGAATGTTCTTCGACAGCCGCTCCATGTCACTGACGACGGACGCGGGGAACAACGTGCGGAACCTGACGTCGTCAAGGCGCGACGGATCGCGCGCCAGCATCAGCGGAAATGTGCCGGCGGTGATGCCGATGGTCGGCGTGATCGTCATCTTCGACGCGGTGAGCAGATCGACGACGTCCTGGTAGCTGCGATTGAGCTGCGACACTTTCGGCGAGTAGCCGCGGCGGCTGGTGCCGCGAATGTGCTCGACGCCATCGGCGCCGGAGGCGACCGCCGGATAGATCTCGTGCGAGGTCACGGGCAGGCCGTTGGCGTGCGCGAAGTCGATCACCTGCTTCTGCAGTCGATCGTCGAGGCGCACATATGTCTTGATGAGGTCGAAACTCAGCTGCGTAGCCTTCTGCAGCTCCTGCGGCAGCTGCCCGCCGCCGGTGAGCGGCACGCCGCCGGCGTAATAAATACGAGATCCATCAAACGGACCGCCGGTCGAGAACACGCGCGGACCACGTCGAATGCCCGCGCCGATCGACTCTTTCATTTCGAGCGCTTCGTAACCATCGGACGCCGGGTTGCGCACCGAGGTAATGCCGTAGGCGAGGAAGATGCGGCCGAGCCGTTCGCCGAAGTCAGGCGACAAGTGCGCATGCATCTCGATCAATCCGGGCATCACGACGTCGTTGCCCGCATCGATGACGCGGCCGGTGTGCAGGTCGGCGCGATGCTCGACGACCTGCTCGATGCGGTTGTCGCGAATGACGATGTCGACGTTGGCGCGCAATGACGCGGCCTTGCCGTCGAACATGCGGCCGGCGTGAACGACGGTGCGGCCCTGCGGGACGTTCGGCTGCCACGTGAGAGTGATCGGCACGTCAGTGACGCGATCGTCGGTGACGTCGACCAGCTTCAGGCCGCGCGGGGTCTGGTAGAGCAAGCGCTTCGAGTCCGCGGCCCACGACGGTGAGTTGGCCAGGTCCTCCGAGAGGCGGCGCGGCGCGGCGGTGACATCCCCCGTCGGTGTTGTCGGCATGACGTGCATGACACCATCCATCACGAACGCCATCTTCGATCCATCGCGCGACCACACCGGCCCATCGTTCGTGCGCGTGCCGATCGAATGATGCGCGACGGGATTCAACCGTCGAGGCGCTGCACCTGTTGTCGACACCATCAGCAACTGGTTGGTGCCTTCCCGGAACCGCGTCGAGTACGGCTGCAGCGTCGTCACCGCGATCAACCCCTCAGGCGCCCAGGTCGGCCGGCCGGTGTCGAACGTTCTGCCGAGAACCGGCTCCGTTCGTCCGGTGATCGCCAGCGCGCCGTCGCGGTTGATGTAGGCGATCTCGGTCCCGCGTGGCGCCCACGACGCCTTGGTCGCCTCGGACGCGACTTTCTTGTCCGCGCCGCTCGCGAGGTCGCGAACCCAGAGATCCCTCGTGCTGTCGCGGTCGGATGAGAACGCGATCGATCGCCCGTCGGGCGACCAGGTCGGATCCGTCTCGACGAACCGATCGTCCGTGAGCCGGCGAGCGGCGCCGCCTGTCCCGAGCGAAGTCGAGGGGCCGATCGGCATCAGCCACAAATCACCGAGCGCGATGAACGCCACTTGTGATCCATCGGGCGAAATAACGGGCGACGTGATCCCGCGCACGGGCTGTGCGTTGCGCGAGTCGAAGTCTCGAACCGCGGCCGTGTACGGCGTGCGCGTGAACGACACGGCCGCCGTGAACTCGATCGGCACGGCGTCGCCCCCGGCAACGCCGCGCGTCTTGATCTTGCCGTCCGCCGTGTACAGAATCTCCGTCGCGGAAATCCATTGCGCGCGAAACGGGAAGACATCTTCGTTACTCGTGATCTCCCGCCCGTCGATGACAAGGTTGCTGCGATTGTTGGCGATGACGTTGTAGATCACCTTGGAGCCATCGGGCGACCACGACGGCGCTGACATGGCACCGGTTGCGGCCGCAATCGATCGCTCGCTCGCGTTCGCGGTATCGACCGCCCAGATGCCGCGACGATCCTCGCGCTCGCTGACGAACGCGATCGTGGCATTGATCGGCGAATACGCCGGCGCGTAATCGTTTGCGGGACTGTTCGTCAGTTGACGAACCGTGCCGCCGGCGACGTCAAGATCGAAGACGTCGTAATTGCCCGATCGATCCGACGAGAACGCGATGCGGTTGCCATCGCGCGACCACGACGGTTCGCGATCGTCGAAGGGGCCCGACGTGATCGCGCGCAGGCCGGATCCGTCGGCGTTCATCACGTAGATGTGCCACACCCCGTCGGCGTATCCCTGGAACGCGACGCGGCGGCTGTCCGGCGCCCACGCCGGCTGCCGCGCATCGAGGTATTCGTCGGTGACGCGTGTGGCAGGGCCGCCGCTCGCCGGCAGCGTCCACAAGCTGCCCTGCAGATCGATCATCAGCGTGCGGCCGTCGGGCGACAGCGCCGCCGCCATGTTCGTGCCTTCGCGCAGATTGATCGAAATGGGTTTGGTCGTGGGCGCGCTCTGCGAAAGAAGGGCGAGCGCGCCAAGGAGTGCAAAAGCAGCGGTCTTCATGACCAGCGGAACTTACTACTGCTGCGCTCTGGATGCCAGAGTCTTCGCGATCACCTCGCCGTGAAACCGGCCATTCTCGATGAACACGGTCCCGGTCTTCTTGCCTGCAAGCTGGCCGCCGGCGACGAAGAGACCAGGCACGTTCGTCTCGTAGGTGTCCGCGCTGTATTTCGGTTCGAGCGTCTCGGGATTAATCGTGACGCCGATCCGGCGCATGAATTCCGGATCGGCGCGATAGCCCGTGAGCAGCAGCACGTGCTCCGCGGGCAGCGTGGCCCCTGAATCGAGCACCACCTCGCTCGAACGAATCTCAACCACGTTCGCGTTGAAGTGCGCGGCGATCGAGCCTTCCTTCACGCGGTTCTCGATGTCGGGCTTCACCCAGTACTTCACCGAATCACCGAAGCCCGCCCCGCGATGCACGATCGTGACGTGGCCGCCCGCGCGATGAATCTCGAGGGCGGCTTCCGCCGCCGAGTTCTTGCCGCCGACGATGACGACGCGCTGGCGGTAGTAGTGATGCGCCTCCTTATAGAAGTGCGTGACGTGCGGCAGATCCTCGCCGGGAATGTTGAGCACGTTCGGCTGGGTGTAGTAGCCCATGGCGAGCACGACGTTGCGCGCCTCGCGGACGCGCGTGACGGCGCGCGCGGTGCGTGACTCCACGGTAAACGGCTCACCGGGAGCGGCTGGTGGCTGAATCGTCGTGACCTGCTCGAACAGCGACACCTGCAGCTGAAACGTATCGACCACCTTCCGGTAGTACTGCAGCGCCTCCGCGCGGGTCGGCTTGTCGTACGGCGAGGTCAGCGGCAGCCCGCCGATCTCGAGCAGCTCCGGCGTGGTGAAGAACACCATGTTGATGGGAAACCGCACGATCGCATCGACCAGCGCACCCTGTTCGATCACGACGTAGTCGAGGTTGAAGTGCTTTGCGGCAATGGCGGTGGCGAGGCCGGAGGGGCCGGCGCCGACGATGATGACGTCGCGAACTGGCATGTCTGACTGATTGTAATCGGCGTAATATGCGCGGATGCGTGTGACGGCTTCAGCGACCGTCGTTGCCCTGTTTGCATCGGTTCTCTCTGCGGCGCCTGCACCCCAGGCACCTTCGGCACCTCAGGCACCCCAGGCACCCCAGCCTGTCTTTCGCGCAGGCGTCGAGCTGATTTCCGTCGACATCACCGCGCTCGACAACAACGGCCGGCAGGTCACCGACCTCACCGCTGCGGAGCTCGAGGTCGAAGTCGACGGCAGCAAGCGGATTGTGTCGACGGTCGAATACATTCGCTCCGCCGATCCGCTCCGGCAGATCGGCGCGCCGCACAAAGTCGTTGTCGCGGACGAGACCTTCTCCTCGTCAAATGCGAAAGGCGCACCGCGCGGCCGGTTGATCGTGCTGCTGATCGATCAGGGCAACATCCGCACCGGCGCCGCGCGCAGCTCGATGAACAGCGCGAAGAAGTTCGTCGACACGCTCACGCCCGACGATCGCGTGTCGGTGATTGCCGTGCCCGCCCCTGGCGAGCTGGTCGACTTCACCACCGATCACGACAAGGTCCGCGAAGCCCTGCTCCGCGTCGTCGGGACGAGCGATGCGTTGAAGTCACGCTTCAACCTGTCGATCACCGAGTCGATGGCGATTTACCTCAACTCCGACGCGCAGCGGGCCACGGAAGTGATCTTGCGCGAGTGCGCCGGCGCCGGCGGGGCGGTGGAGCTGGAGCGCTGCGAGCGCGAGATCGAGCAGGACGCCGCGGAGATCATCAATGAGATCCGCCGTCGCACGCAGGACTCGGTCCACGGGATGCGCGCGGTCCTGCAGAGCCTGGCCGGATTCGAGGGCCCCAAGTCCGTCATCATCGTCTCCGAGGGCCTGATCTTCGAAGGCCTCGGCTCCGAGACCGACGAACTGGCGTCGATCGCCGCCGACTCGCGCGCCACGCTCGACGTCCTGCTGCTCGACGTGCCGCAGTTCGACGCGGCGCAGTCGCGGCGGCCGACGACGCCGCGTGAGGATCGCGAGCTGCAGGTGACCGGCCTCGAGATGCTCGCCGGCGCGGCGCGCGGATCGCTCTATCGCATCAACGTCAGCGCCGATTTCGCGTTCGATCGCATTTCTCGATCGCTCGACGGCTACTACCTGCTCGGCGTCGAGTCGCGCCCAGACGATCGCAACGGCCGGCGTCACCGCATCGGCGTGAAGTCGCTGCGCCGCGGCGTGACGATCCGCTCGCGCCGCAGCTTCCTGAGCGCGATCTCCGCCAGGGCGACGACGCCGGTCGACGCCGTGACGCGCGCGATCCGATCGCCGCTGCCGATCAACGATCTGCCGCTGAAGATCTCGACGTGGACCTACAAGGAACCGGGCGGCGGCAAGGTGCGCGTGCTGATCGCGGCGGAGGTCGAACGCCTCGTTGACCAGACGCTCGACTACACGGTCGGCATGGCGATCGTGAACAAGCAGGGCCGCGGCGTGGCGCCGCCGGTGGAATTGAAAAAGCTGATCCAGAAATCCGGCGATCCCGGCACCGCGGTGTTTTCGGGGATGCTCACCGTCGAACCCGGACAGTACAAAGTCATTCTCTCGATGGCCGACAGCGAAGGCCGCGTCGGCAGCGTGGTGCGCGCGGTGACCGCGTTCCAGATGGACGGCCCCGGCATCTCGATGGGCGATCTCCTCCTCGGCGGATATGCGGGCGGCGCCAAGGCGGCGATTGAACCCGCCATCGAACCCACGATCTCGGGCCCGATGGCGGTGCTGATGGAAGCATATGGCACGCCAATCAGCGGGCTCGAGGCGACGCTCGAGATCCTGTCGAACGAAGACAGCCCGCCGATTGCGACGGTGCCGATGCGAATCGGCGCGGGAGCATCGCCGGAGATCGCGTCGCTGATGGCGAATCTCAACACCGGATCGTTGCCGCCAGGCCGATACCTCGCGCGCGGCACGCTGCGGCAGGGCGGCAAGGCGCAAGGTCACATGATTCGGCCCTTCCGGATCGTCGCCAATGCGTCGGCGGCGGCCGGCGGCGTGCCGGCGATGGCAACCATGCCAAGCGAAATGGCGCTGGTCATTCTCGGCGGGTTGGCGAACTTCGATCGCAAGGAGCTGTTGACGCCGGCGATGCTGACTTCAGCGTTTGCGATTGCCGATGCGCGCAAGGAAGGATCGAAGGCGGCGTTGAAGGAAGCGCGCGGCGGCGATCTCGGTTCGGCCGCGATGACCGCCCTCGGTGACGGCGATCAGGTGCTCGCCACGTTCCTGAAAGGCCTCGAGCTCTATCAGGCCGCGCAGCTCGATCGCGCGGCGATGCAATTCCAGAATTCGATGCAGATGGCGCCGACCTTCGCGCCGTCACGGCTGTTCCTCGGCGCCTCGCTCGCCGAAAGCAATCGCCACAAGGAAGCAGCGGGGTTGCTCCAGAGCGCAGCAGCCTCGCTTTCCCAGCCTCCGGCGGGGGCATCGCCGAATGCGGCGATCGCTCGCATTGCCGGCGAGGAATGGATCAAGGCCGGCCAGCCCGTGCTTGCGATCACGCCGCTCGAGCTCGCGGTTCAACAGCCGGACGCCGATCCGCGATCGAAGAAGACGTTGGGTATCGCGTATGTGCTCGGCGGGCGCGGCGGCGAAGCCGTGGATGTCCTGAAGTCATACCTGGACACCAATCCGGCTGACGGCGCTGCCCTGCTCGCCGCGATCTTCGGGACGTATGCGAGGCACCTCAATGGCCCGCAGGCGGCGACGCTCGCGGCCGATCGCGCGAATCTCGCGAAATGGTCGAAGGCGTACGCGGCGACGAAAGGCCCGATGCAGCCGCTCGTCGATGCGTGGGTCAAGCACGTCGCGTCGCTGAAGTAGCGAGATCCCTCATTTCGGGGTTTTCGAAGATCCGTCGACGCAGACCCTGCCTCGTCGCTTCGAGCATCGCGCGCCCGATGTCTTCCGACGCCTGCGAACTCATCGGCGATCGCCGAGTAGTCCGTCACTTCGGGAGACTCGAGGCAGGCGCGCAACACGCCGCTGCCGGCGAGGCCCCGTCGCCCCGAAGAGCAGGATCCTCACCCAATCGCCTTGTCGGTGGCGTACAGGCCCTTGTCGATGATCGCGAACGCTTCAGCAAGCTCCGCCTCGGTGATGCACAGCGGCGGATTGGTGAAGAAGCCGTTCCAGCGCACGAACGTGTAGAGCCCTTCCTCTCGGAAGAACTTGCCGAGCGCCTGCATCTGCGGCGACGTCCCGTTGAACGGCGCCAGCGGCTCCATCGTCTTGCGATCCTTCACGAGATCGACGATGCCGAAGAGCCCGATCGATCGGACATCGCCGACGCACGGATGCTTCGCTTTCAGCTCTTCGAGCATCCTGCGCATCACGATGCCCATCGCTTTCGCGCGCTCGATCAGCTTGTCTTCTTCATAGACGGCGATCGTGGCTAACGCCGCCGCACATCCGAGCGGATGGCTGTTGTAGGTGAGGCCGCCGTAGAACACCTTGTCCTTGAAGTGATCCGCAATCTTGCGGCGGATGCCGACGGCGCCAAGCGCGACATACGCGCTCGTCAACCCCTTGGCCATGACGAGGATGTCCGGCACGACCTTCCAGTGATCGACGGCAAACCACGCACCGGTCCGTCCGAACCCGGACATCACTTCGTCGCAGATCAGCAGGATGCCGTGCTTGTCGCACAGCGCGCGCACGCCTTCGAGATAACCGTCGGGCGGCACGTGAATACCGTTTGTGCCGGTGACCGTTTCCATGAGGAAGCCCGCGATCGTCTGCGGCCCCTCGAGCATGATGATTTCTTCGAGCTCCGCCAGCGCTTCGGCGCCTGACAGTGTGCCGCGCTTCGGTCCGTGATAGGGATGCGGGACGTGGATGATTCCCGGCATCCCGGGTTCCATCGCCCATCGGCGCGGATCGCCCGTCGCCGTCAAGCTGGCGCCCGTGCCGCCGTGATACGAGCGATAACGCGCGAGGATCTTGTGACGTCCCGTCACCAATCGCGCGATGCGAATCGCGTTCTCATTCGCTTCGGCGCCACCGTTGGTGAAGAAAAAGACATCGATGTCGCCGGGGCAGATCTGCGCGAGCTTCTGTCCCAGCTTCGCACGCACCTCGGTCGCCATGAACGGGTTCGCATAGGCAAGCACCGCGGCCTGATCCTGGATCGCCTTGATGACGCGCGGATCGCCGTGCCCGATATTCACGCACATCAACTGGCTGTTGAAGTCGATGAAGCGCTTCCCTTCGGGCGTCCAGAAGTAGATGCCCTTTGCTTTCGCGACGGGAATCGGATCGACGTTCGCCTGCGCGGACCACTCATACAGCGAGTGCTGCTTCGAAAGCGCCACCATTTCCTGGCCGGTCATTTGTGTGTCGAGTTTTGTCGTCATATCAGGAAGCCAATCGTAATACCGCGAGAGCCAATACCTTCGTGCAGCTGACAATGTCGTCGAGGCTGCAGTATTCATCAGGCTGATGCGCCATCGCCAGCTCGCCGGGACCGTACGCCACACAGTGCGGCACCCCGGCAATGCGCGCGACGTGCTTCTGATCATACGTGCCCGGGCTGGCCACCAACGCGGCCTTGCGGCCGGTGACCTGCTCAATGGCATCGGTCAAAGCGCCAATCAGCGGCGCGTCTTCCGGAGCGCGCGTCGGCTCGAAGATCAGGCGATCGGCGATCGAAAACTTCACCGCCGGCATGCGCGCCTGCGCCTTCTGCACCAGCGCGCTGATCTCGGCGCGCGTCTTCTCCAAGCCTTCTTCGAGCAGGAACCGGCGATCGAACACGGCGCGGCAGCGATCGGCGACGCACGGGCTCGGGATGTCATCGACCGGCTGGCCGCCGTCGATGCCGTTGATGTTGATCGTCGCGTAGCGCGACCCTTCGGGCACGACCGGCATCGCGGTGATCCGCCCGGCCAGCGCCGGCCCCAGCTCGTCGCGAACCAGATCGAGGAAGTGCGACATGCCTTCGATCGCGTTGACGCCGAGATACGGCATGCTGCCGTGCGCGATCCGTCCTTCCGCGATCACCTCGAACCAATAGACGCCACGATGGCCGACGCACACCCGGTCGACGCCGAACGGCTCGGGAATGATCACGGCCCTGGTGCGGTCGCGCGACAGCCAGCGGTTTTCCGCCAGCCACGCGACGCCCGCAAAGCCGCCGCTCTCCTCGTCGACGGTGCCGCTGATTTCGATCGGCAGCGCGTGCCCCACACCCGAGCGGCGAATCGCTTCCGCCGCGAAGACGGCGGCGGCGAGGCCCGACTTCATGTCGCAGGATCCGCGTCCCCATAACTTGCCGTCGGCAATCTGCCCGCCGAACGGATCGCGCGTCCAGCCTAGACCGACCGGCACGACGTCGAAGTGGCCGTTGAGATGAATCGCGGGGCCCTCGGTCGATCCGGCCTGGCGTCCAAAGACGTTGATCCGCGGATGCTCGGGCGTGTGCTCCACTCGTCCCGTCGCCGGGAGCAGATACACCTCGGCCCCGTGCGCGCGCAGCTGGTCACCGATCAGCGCTGCGCATGTCTCGTATTCGTCACCCGGAGGATTGATGGTCGGAATGCGAACCAGCCGCGCCGCGAAGTCGATGATCTCATCGCGCGCGCGATCGACTTCCGCCAGCACGCGGTCGAGCGACACGGTGTGCACGGCAGTATCGTATAACGTGGCAATATCTCCACGGGAGAGACCCATGAAGACCCTCGCATCGTTCGCCCTCATCCTCGCGCTGTCCGCCCTCATCCAGGCCCAGTCGACGCCGACGGCGAACACCACGCTGACCGCGGTGCCAGGCATCAAGGTCGGTCATCACACCCTCACCGAGCGCCCGACCGGCTGCACGGTGATCCTCGTCGACGGCGACGGGGCCGCGGGCGGCGTGTCGCAGCGCGGCGGCGCGCCCGGCACGCGTGAAACCGATCTGCTCGATCCATCGAACATGGTCGACAAGGTCAACGCCGTCGTGCTCGCGGGCGGCAGCGCGTTCGGCCTCGATGCGGCGACCGGCACGGTGAAGTGGCTCGAGGAGCACAACATCGGCTGGCCCACCGGGGTGGCGCGCGTGCCGATCGTTCCGGCCGCGATCCTGTTCGATCTGCCGGTCGGCGGCCAGCCCAAGATCCGGCCCACCGCCGATTGCGGGTATCGCGCCGCGGCGGCGGCGAGCACCTCGCCTGTCGGCGAAGGCACGATCGGCGCGGGCGCCGGAGCGACCGTCGGCAAGTCGGGTGGCAGTGGCCGATCGATGAAAGCCGGCGTCGGCAGCTACAGCATCACGCTGCCGAATGGCTTGAGCGTCGGCGCGATCGTCGCCGTGAACGCCGTCGGCGACATCATCGATCCGGACACCGGCCGGATCGTCGCCGGTGTTCGCAATCCTGATGGCACGTTCGCCGACGCGCGCAAGATCCTGCGCTCGGGCCAGGCCGGCCAGGCGCCGCGTCCCGGTGAGAACACGACGATCGGTCTCGTCGCGACCAACGCGCGGCTGACGAAGACGCAGGCGCAGCGCATGGCGCTGATGGCCGACGACGGCTTCGCGCGCGCGATCTTTCCGTCCCACACGATGGGCGACGGCGACACCGTGTTCGCGCTCGCGACCGGACAATGGACGGGCGAAGTGAATCTCACGCAGATCGGCGCGCTGGCCGCCGACGTGATGGCGCGCGCGATCGTGCGCGCGGCGACTGAGGCGACCGGTCTTCCAGACATCCCGGCCGCCCGCGACCTGAAAAAGCAATAGCGATGAAAAATCTGTTCAGCCTCGAAGGTAAGACGATTGCAGTTATTGGCGCCGGCTCGGGCATCGGGCAGGCCGTCGCCATTGGCGCCGCGCAGCAAGGCGGACACGTCTGGTGCCTCGATATTCACGCCGACACCGCGGCGGCCACGGCGTCGATGATCGCGAAGGACGGCGGCAAGGCCGACAGCGGCGTGATCGACATCACCGACATGACGTCGGTCAACGATGCGATCGTCAACGCCGCATCGACGCACAGCCGGCTGGACGGCGTCGTCTGCACGCCCGCGATCAACGTCCGCAAGCCGATCCTGAAATACTCGGGCGAGGAGTTCGATCGCGTCGTGCAGGTGAACTTGCGCGGCACCTTCAACGTGCTGCAATCGGCGGGGTCGCTGATGGTGCCGCAAGGCTACGGCAGCATCGTCTTGTTCTCCTCAATCCGATCGATCGTCACGGAGCCGGGCCAGTCCGTGTATTCGATGACCAAGTCGGGCATCCTGCAGCTCGCGAAAACGGCGGCCGCCGAATGGGGCACGCGCGGCGTGCGCGTCAACGCCGTCGGACCGGGCGTGATCGAAACACCGCTGACCGCGCCGATCAAAGAGAACAAAGAGTGGTACGACGCGTACGCGATGAAGAATCCGATGAATCGCTGGGCGCAGGCCTCGGAGATGGCGGGACCGACAGTATTTCTCCTGTCGGATGCGGCCAGCTATGTGACCGGCACCATCTTGTATGCCGACGGCGGCTGGCTCGCCGCCGACGGCCGTTTCACTCCCCCGGGAATGTAGGTCAGGGATCAGGGATCAGGAGGCGGGTGATGAAACGCGTAATGGTCATGGCCATCGTAATCCTCACGAGCATGCTGCTCGCGGCGCCGGCTCACGCACAAGCCAGCGGCCAGATCAACGGCACCATCACCGATGCTACCGGCGGCGTGTTACCGGGCGTCACCATTGAGGCGACCAACACGGCCACGGGTGTCACGCGATCCGCGATCAGCGGCGCTGATGGTCTCTATACGCTCCCCCTGTTGCAGCCGGGCAACTACAACGTCAAGGCGTCGCTGCAGGGCTTTCGCAGTCAACAGCGCGACGGCGCGCGCGTCACGGTCACGGAAACGGCCCGCCTGACCTTTCAACTCGAGATCGGCGGGTTGACGGAAACCACGGTGATTGTGGCCGAAGTGTCGCTCGTCGAAACCAGCAACGCCACGCACGGGATCGTCATCGACGAGCAGAAGGTCGTCGACCTGCCGCTCAATGGACGCAACTTCACGCAGCTCGGCACGTTGATTCCGGGCGTGGTGGCGCCGCCGGG
>Ga0193741_1000118_pt1 | contig 19977 bp, 20 predicted proteins | sample L2s2metaG_FD_143059 | JGI IMG/M metagenome (GOLD analysis project Ga0193741, IMG submission 143059) | Soil microbial communities from a riparian zone of the East river system, Colorado, United States - L2s2 | ecosystem: Environmental > Terrestrial > Soil > Riparian zone | place: USA: East River...
TTCGATTTCAGGCACGACATCGTTTATAGACTTGGCATCTTCTTGGGAGGGGGTGCTCAATTCTTTATCATCCAAAATGGCAATTTTTTGTGCTTGAGCGCCACTTGAAGGCTGTGTTTGGTTTTGGGTTTGATTTTGAGTCTTTTCAATGGGTGCCTGAACCGCTATCCCTGTGATATTGATACTAAACCACTTGGATTTCTCGTTCGCAATATTACTTGTCCCGTTACTATTTATTATATCGTTTCCGTTGCACGTTAATTTTGCTGTCAATTCATTATTTCCTTCCGTTATCAGTTTATACTTCTCGGTGTACGTAAATGTCCAATTAGAGTAATCGCTTTGACCTCCAGGCCCAGTGGCAGTAGTATTCTGGAAGGGCTTGATATCATTTACATCCACGAAAACACTACAGTCATCTGAAGCTGTATCAGTAGAGCTTCCAGAAATATTGAGTTTTCCTACGGGCACTTCTTGGTTTGCGATAGGATAATCGATTTTTACACCCATTGTCTTGGTTAGCTCCTGTGTTGCCAATTGTTGTGAGCTATTAGTAGGTTCTTGTGTTCCGTTGTTAGATAGTTGGGCTACCGCGGCTTGGTTTTCAATTGAATAATTACTCGGGTATCCCAAATACGATACTGTAAAGATAGCAAAGGAAATGAAAAGTAGGCTAAGAAATACTGTTGCTCTCATGCTTCGAATAGATTTCAGTTTTAAATTATTTATGACATGTTAATAACAGTAAGAGTTGAGAAATAAATAAGATGGTATTTGTTTATGCTTCTTGAAGTTTGTGTTTGTAATATATTACGTAATGTGATCTTACACTTAGTGATGTGACAATGAAACGTAATAAGATAATTAATTATCCATGAGATTCAATGTTCTAACTGCTTTTATGTGACACAAACGATCTACAGTCTTTGACTCATACCTGTTATGGATGACAACATTATAAAAAGATAGACCAAGCATCATTGATTATCGTCTATTTAGCTGTCAAATCATATTTAGCAATGGATAGGACAGCCAATCGCAACCCCAGTTGAGAACTGGCTCGCGCTTACTAGGATCATAGGTAGAATTGGTACTATTATTCGACTTATCCGAGCGTCTTTCTAAGTCTAAAATGAAGCGGGTATTTGGGTTTCCACAATTTATACCACATACTAGGTGGTATCGTCATACTTTTTATTGTAAGACTGTAGGATATATGCATAAACACTATGCTGGCAATATCTGCTGATGGCGTTTCAAAGAGGTACAAGGGCCTAAGTCAGACCGCACTCAGCAATGTGTCGTTAAACGCGGAAAGGGGTCAGATATACACACTTCTAGGAAGAAATGGGGCTGGCAAGACAACATTTGTGCGAATTTGTGCAACTCAACTAATGCCTACTAAAGGTAGAATCGAAGTATTGGGATATGATGTGATAAAGGATGCAAATGAGGTCAGAAAGCTTATTTCAATAGTACCACAGGAAGGTAGACCACTGCGCGCACTAACACCTTGGGATCATGTATATAACTGGTTGCAAATCAGAGGAGAAAAAAAGCAAGTTGCAAGGGAAAAAACAGAAAAAATTCTTGAGAAGCTCGACTTGTATGATGCAAAGGATAGACCTGCTATGAATCTTTCAGGAGGGATGAAGCAAAAAGTTCTAGTAGCCATGGCAATGTCCGTCGAGGCTCAACTATTATTTTTAGACGAGCCCACTATAGGTCTAGATCCTATTTCCAGACGCCAGGTCTGGTCTGCGATAAAGGATTGGAAAAAAGAAGGCAAATCAATTTTGCTTACTACCCATTACATGGATGAGGCTGAGATCCTTTCAGACAATATCGTGATAATTGATAACGGAAAAATAATAGCAAGGGGGACAATAAAGGAACTACGCAGGACTATTCCCCAAAACACAAGAATAGACATTGTGAAAGACAACATAGATATGGAATTATTCAAATCATATGGAACGGTGGTAGACTCTGGTGGAAACACAGTCCGAATATTCACATACGAATCTGCTATCAAAGAGCTCACTGCATTAGCTATTAACAAGAATCTCTCATTTACCGTCTCACCTATTACATTGGACGACGTCTTTATTTCACTAGTTGGCGGCAATGAGATAGAAAGACAACAACAAGATAGAAAAGATCTCAAAAATGATGCGGTTACGAGGATATGAAGGATAGTATAGTCTGTGTGTTTATCATGCATCAAGGGGCCTAGCCATAAATCATTCATTTGACAAATGCTATCGAGGCAGCGGTAATTCTCTGAGTTCCATACCTACAGTCTTATCTGACGAACAGAAGAAAAATAACTACTGACGCCAATATCATTTGGACTATGTCTTGTGAAACTAAGTAGCTTTCGGTTCGGCTTCGTAAAAGGCATTATATGTAGTTAAATATAACAGAAAATTACTGCGGGGGTTGCCAAGCCTGGTCAACGGCGTGAGATTGATGACGTGAATGAATCCACGCATCATCACGATGCTCAGATGTTGTTTTGGTGGCAAAACTATTACTACTGATTTGACTGGGACACCTCATCCTGTAGAGGTTCGTGGGTTCAAATCCCACCCCCCGCATAGCTATCAAATTGAAACTACGACTCTTCTTAATCGAAATTAGTAAATTAATTAATTCATAATCGTTACCAAGTTGCCAATCTAAGGGCAACCTTTGTTGCAAGTACGGCTTTTGTTAAGTATATATCATCCTTCTGAGAAAGCTTTTCTTAGCGGGGTGGGGAAGCCAGATCTTTAAAGGAGAGACTAGGTAATCCCGGTGGGCTCATAACCCGCAGAGCGGTTTTCGTTACTGCGTGTAGGCAGTAATGGACGTAGGTTCAAATCAACCCCCCGCTACTAACTAACCCGGAATAGAACATCATCAATTTTTTTGGTGAGTATCCTAACTATGTATCAGTGGTATTATTGCTGGTTCAGATAATTCTCCGACCAGATTTAGTTCAAAAAAAACCAGTTACTATGTATCGCCGAATCCTTGCTATAGTCTGTCGATCCTTTTTCAAGACCGAATCTATGCATAGGTTTTGTTAAATGCCTGTGAGCCTTTGGGGTTGGAATATAGAGTCCAGTGGATATTTCTCTTGGAATTTGAAAGCTGGCTTTTTGTAATGATGATGATGATTCTTTTAGTTTGCATTTCTTACATTGAAAACCTTTGCCTTTGCCTTCGGATTTCATGCTCTTTGAGCAGATTCTACATAGAGGATTATGCAGTTCGAAAACCTTGGCTAGTCCCAATACCATGAAATATTCAACATTCAAAATTTTTGGATGTTTTAAAGATGCTCTTCTTATTCCACAACCGAGCTCGAGAATATCTCCTTCAGCAAGAAGTGAGGCTGTCTTCGCGAGACCTGTTGGCTCATAAACCGCAGCGGGGATTCTAAAGCCTTCTCTATTTTCAATAGAAAAAAGCGTATGCCCCCCTTGAACTATTTGGGGTCTAGTACTCACCATACATCGGATATGACCAGAGGTGAAGGATTTGGCTTCTGGTAATTTAATTTCATTTCGTAGGTGCATGTTTGTTCCCTGATTGGAACGGAAAACCATGCAACCTTCTAGTTTCTCCTCAATATTAAGTGATTGTAAGGAGGATACAACGATACGAGCGTTCTCACCTCTAATCCCGCAGAATACTGGGTCCGGACCGTGTGGGGCAATTAGTACCCGCCGGTGGGTGAAGTCGAAATTGTTAAATGTATAAGGATAAGTTCTTTTACTATATTCAATTATCCTATCAGAGTCTAACATTCTTAGGGTTCCAAAGTTTTCTGGTCTTCTATATGCGATAGCTTCGAAGGTATGATCTCCATCTAACAAACATCCAATTGCAGCGAGAGAACCGATGATCCCGCGACCGTTTCCTAAGAGAAAATACTCAATATTGTATTTTTCAGCAAGCCTAATCGTATCCCGTATGCTAAGAATATTACACATGGCATTCCTACTAAATTCCGTTATCGTTTCCGGTAGCTGCTGTTCTCTAAAAAATACAACGCCTGGATTTGATCCCGAACCGACTACTGCTTCACTTTCCACATAATACTTTACAATATCGATAATCCTTTGCTGGTCTTTAATATCTGATCTTAACCTAACACACACAGCAGCGTTGCCCCTAGTTTTCCATGGGACGTTTGGGTTTAGTCGTATCAATAACGGATAATCTATGAAACACGCATTGGTCTTCCTGAGAATCTGTTCTGTAACCTTGAATGCGAGGTGGGTCGTACATCTACCTGAACGGTTATCAGTGTCATCAATTCCAATATGTAATGACTTTCTGTCCCGATGATCCGATTGATGGTGTACTACTTTTGAAAAATCAGTAGTCTTGTAGGTAGAAATCATTTCCGACCCTAATATCATATAGTATATCACTAGAAGTGTAATAAATTCCCTTATGCGAAGCCCTTATGCGAAGCGCTAAGGAGGGACATTTTTCTTTTTTTTACCTTCCCTTTTCCATTTGTGTTTTATCGAATTTAGAGAACGTAGGGAAACAAAATCAATAAACTATTTTTCACAAAGAACAAGTCACATTAGCCATTAAATAAACTCACAGTGATGAAAATTAAATATGGCTTCTCTATCTGTATAACTTTGTTATGGCTAAGGTTGTTGTTGGAAAGACTTCTGAAATTCCGCAGGGCAAAATGAGTCACACAACTGCTGCAGGGAAGGAGATATTAGTTGCTAATGTAGATGGCAGTTACTATGCAATAAATGACATATGTAATCATGCGGGAGCAGAACTTCATGAAGGCGAGCTTGCTGGAAATGAAATCACTTGCCCCTGGCATGGTGCTAAATGGGATGCTAGTACTGGAAATTTGATTTCTTTCCCCCAGAAATTAAAGGGTCTAGAATCATACAAGGTTATAGTAGAGAATGATACTGTATATGTAGACGTCTAACATTCATAATTGGGTCGCAGATCGGCAAATTATACATCACCCAATAGGATAAGATAGTATGATATTTTCATACGAAGTTACTTAATGAATATTTGGAAAAATTCTATTTATCATTCTTATTATATTCTATATAGAAGAATTAACCTTAGTTCTAATATATGAGGTTCATTAACAACTATTACCTGTTCTGTACGCTGAACGTTCGGGGAAAGCCCCGAGTTCGCGGTATTTCACACATAGAAAATGGGGTGTGAGAAAAGAAAACCAGCGAAGACGACTGCAACCCCCCATTTTCTAAAAATTATACATAACAACCTTCTCTTATTAATTGATAAGATATCCCGTCAGAGCATGAAAGCTAAATTTGTGTTTTACTTATAATTTCTCCATCACTGATTGCACTTTATCATGCAAAGTTTTCGATTTATCAAACCTCTCGTCGATTCTAATTGTGGAAATTATTCTCTTGATATTCCCTTCTGTTCTAAGCGATTGGTGAGCTGCTTCTATTGCGTTCAATATTGCTTTGAAATCACTGGTCTCAATCTGGGTACCCATGGGCGTCAGGATAGCATTGACGTTCTTTACTCTACGAATGGCGTCAAAAACCCTCGCTATCTGTCTGCTCATTCCTGAAGATTCCAGATCTGAAGAAGTATTTGCAGTACTAGTTATAGGTATTACACTTATTTCCGCGTGAACGATTGGATGAACTTTGGTTGCCATATGGTGATACATGAATTAAAAACTTTAAAATAATTACTGTATCTTGTCGACTCAGTCCAGTATATACATAGAAATTACCTATCATTAACTTGAACTCTCATCCCTTGAAGATAGAACACTTCCTCTCATCACTACCTCAATCAGTCTTGAAGGGAAATGATGTGTCCTTGCCTGATAATGTAATCAGAAAATTATTCAGATTCGCACGATTGCGAAGTACAGATGTCTTTTATCATTTGGGTTGTGGCACCAATAACACCATAAGAATAGCAGCCCAAGAATTCAAAGTTAAAAAATCAGTTGGTATAGAAATTAGAAAGTCACTAGCAACTAAGGCGCGTAACAATATAGCTGGCATAGCTAATGCCCAAATAATTACTCAAGATATAAGAAAGGTAAGGATCACTGATGCTTCAGTATTATTGTTCTGGTTTACTAATCCCAGGATTATAGGCCAAATGATTAAGCGATTTGAAATTGAGCTATCCGATGGCGCACGGGTGATAACGTTATGGTCACCATTAGAATTAATGGTGCCTACTAGAGCTGATTTCCCATTCTTTGTATGCAAAAAGCCGTTTAACTACGCAGAAAACTTATCAGAACAAATTAAAGCAATTTATGGTACCACTTGTATCGATTTTAATGCTTCATGGCTGCTAGCAGATAGATATATTTGCACATTAGAAGTCGTGCCAGGCGAATATCGAAGATTCCTAAACATGTTACATAGCATGATCATATGGATAAATGCTTGGAATTCAGGAGTAGCATGCGAAAACGAAATTCCCCCTCCAGTGACCACATACATCGGGATTCTCAAAACGTTTTTTAATATTGATTTGTCGAACCTGGTTGACTCCAGACATTGAGCCAGAATTAAATAAAATTAAGATACAAGCTTGTAATCAATCGCGATTAGTTATTTTATTCTTGAATCATCGCTAATGCAAGATTTGGAAGCGCTCCAAATTACAGGTTGATCGACAGAAATGCAATAGCAAGGTAGAAATTCAGCCTTTCTTGCCTGTTTAGAACAGACTTCTATATAATGTTAGGAAATCAATTAAATATACAATTAATTTCTATTTAGGCAATGAATGACAATCCTAAGGCGATGCCGACAAGATGTTTGTCGCAACTTGAGGAGATGGATATCAGACTTGGCAAGGTAAACAGAAATTTATCTGTACCCGAGCTAATAGAGATTGCAATTCAGAGAGGAGAAGGAGCACTTTCTTCTACCGGTGCTCTTTCGGTCAAGACTGGCAAGTTCACTGGGAGGTCACCAGATGATCGCTACATAGTCGATGATGAGACAACTCACAACAAGATAGATTGGGGAAAAATTAACCGTCAAATTTCTGAGAACAATTTTGAAAAGATCTTTAGTAGGATGAAAAAAAATGTACAAGGTAAAGAGTTTTATATTTTCGATGGTTTTGTCGGCGCAGTCGCTGACACTAGATTACCTATTAGAGTGATTACTGATAATGCATGGCATAGTCTTTTTGCAAATCAAATTTTTATACGTCCAAATCAGAAGGAGCTCAAAAATCATGAACCAGAATTTACCCTATTATCCGTAAACGACTTTAGTGCAATACCTGAAGACGAAGGCACCAGAACGGAGACTTTTATCATTTTGAATTTTAAAAAGAAGATAATTCTTATAGGTTCAACTTCATACGCAGGGGAAATTAAAAAAGCAATGTTCTCCACATTCAACTATCTTTTGCCACAACGAGGCGTTTTTCCCATGCATTGTGCTGCCAATGTCGGTAAGGATGGCAATAGCGCGTTATTTTTTGGATTGTCTGGCACCGGAAAAACTACTCTTTCTGCAGACCCTGAACGAAGGCTTCTAGGGGACGATGAACATGGTTGGGGCGACAGTAGTATATTCAATTTCGAAGGGGGCTGTTACGCCAAGTGCATTGATCTGAAAAGGGAAAATGAACCCCAAATCTGGAATGCGATAAGATTTGGGACAGTTATGGAAAATGTTGTATTTAAGAATGGAACTCGAGAACCAGACTTTTCTGACGGTACACTTACAGAAAATACTCGTGCCGTATATCCTCTTGAATTTATTCCAGGTTCACTTGTTCCCAGTATTGCGGGCCATCCAAAGATCATCATTTTCTTAACTGCTGATGCCTTTGGTGTTATGCCACCGATTTCACGTTTGAGTAAAGAAGCTGCTATGTATCATTTTATGTCCGGTTACACAAGTAAGCTGGCTGGAACAGAGAGAGGAATTACGGAACCAAAGGAGACATTTTCGCAATGCTTTGGCGCTCCTTTTATGCCTCTACACGCTAAAGTGTATGCAGATATGCTTGGTCGAAAAATTGAGCAACATCACACGAAAGTGTACTTAGTAAACACAGGCTGGTCAGGGGGTCCTTATGGTGTAGGTAAAAGAATAAATCTTAATCAAACAAGGGCAATGGTAAGAGCTGCTTTAACCGGTGGTTTAGATAGGGTCGAATTTGTCAATGACGGTATATTTAACCTGGAAATTCCATTGATTTGCCCCGAGGTTCCATCAGAAATCCTCGACCCCCGTAGAACGTGGCCAGATAAGAAGAAATATGATTCTTCTGCAAAGAAGCTAGCAAGGCTTTTTGGAAAGAACTTTGAAAAATTTGGCAGGATGCCCAGGGAGATTCAAAAAGCGGGTCCAATAATTTAAAGAAGAAAAAGTACCTTACAACGGGATTAATCTAGAAGATAGAAAAATCGAAAATATAGTCCAGTATTGTGTGCCAAACATGAATTTGAAAATAAGGAGGGAACAAAAGTAGCCCGGAGCAGATTCGAACTGCTGTCTCCAGGTTTCTTTTCTTTTTAAAGATCCAGAGCCTGAAATCCCTAGCCCAACAAGCATACCTTGGAGATTGGCCACTAGATTCGGCACCTTATTCTTAATCTGTAAAGAATAAGATTCGACCGGGCTTCGTAGCATGCATGCCTGTCATAAAATGTATATTCCTGAGATTCAGGCTCTAGTTTGAAGACCGAATTCAATACACTTAGACACACACACCATGCACGGGCTACATTAGAAACTCACAAGAGACTGTTATTTGATTTTACCGCTTTGTATTAATTTCTCTCATTACTTGACCGTATTCTAAATTTACTCTCTTTCGCATGTATGGAATAAGTCGATAGTGAATAGAATAGATTTTCTTTTCCCTTGTGAGAATTCCTTTCACTAGTAAAGACACGAACCCGCCTGCAACTCTCGGTTGGGGGATATCATTAATTAGACTAAAACTATCCCTTTTTGAGTGGTATTCATCCAAAGTAAAATATGATCTATTAACCTCAAGGATCAACGGCCAAACAACACCTTCCCATACCGTTCTGCGGTTCTGTGTTGACGACGCGTGTTTTCCCTTTTTTCTTGAGGCCGTTGGTGTGGAAGAGGATGTTCTTGTTGGAGCTATAATCGTCATTCTTTTTCTCCACTGAACACTTGACTACGAACATCCGTTCCGCCATTCATAATAACCTTTACCATATTGTAATTCTCATTCACAATTTCCAACTAGCTTTATACTGATGATATCTAGACTGATGCGTCGGTTCATATTTTGTATTTTCATAACGCCTTATCTAAATGAGTATGGGTAGCTGCTGTGATGCTCACGTCAGTACTCGGAGTCGCCGGTGATGTAATTGGTGATGATGTTAATGCTTTGGTTAGCATAGGGTCTGTGCTTATAAGTATTGGAAACATCCCAGTTATAGATTATTGCACAATCTGGTATACGTTTAAACATTGGATTTCCTAAATAATTAGCGCAATACTTGAATCCTGACAATACTCATTCCGTTAAGGAGGCTCTTGATTTAACGAGTAAGAGGTGGAAGATAGATAAACAGATTTATGATCTGCACTTGGGTAAAAGGGACGATGTCACGGATTCTGCAGTAATTGTTGATGGGGTTACATTTCATATCCCGATGCTGAGCAGGGACGGTCTCTACGTCTTGTGGAAATGCCTGTGGCCAGAATGTCACAATTGTTGCGACAGACAGGGAAGATTGCCATTAACGGTGGACGATATCTACACGATTGCAAAAAAAATGGGGTATGAATCTAGAAGTACGTTTATCAGAAATGAAACGGTAATTTCGAGCTGGCAGGAACACGAGGCATTTGCGAACATAATTACAAATCTAAGCATGCTTTCACTAAAGAGAAAGCAAAATGAAAGAGAAGAGGATGACGGAACCCCAATTCCATGCAGATTTTTGGATGAAAAAGGATATTGTGGAATTCATCCTGATAAACCAGGTGTATGTTGGCTTTACCCTTTTGCTTCCTGGCTAGAGGCTGACAGTAATGGAAGAGCGGTAGTTCATGCCACATTTCAACTCACAGGAGACTGCCCTGGATTCTATTTGAACTCCGCTTTGGAAGATATGATGCCTGTTTTGAAAGAATATTCAAAAAAAATATATGATTATAATATGGCCACATGAAGGACTAGTCGTGAAAATTATAGCTCTATCAGTATGGTTAATCTGAAAAAGGATTATTCTCAAGAATTGCCGAAGAATAAAAACCGATCGTCCAACCAAGCCATGAATTGATCCCGTAAAAAATTTGTGCTGCTAATCTTAAAGAGAGTTATATTAGATCTATGGTAAACTCTTCGTTATAATTTGCGTCTTCGCGGCCGGGGGATATTCGTTTCAATTGTGACTATAAAAGGAGAAAAAGATATCGTCATCTTCCTGTTCATCGAGATCTGTATGGCACCTTACTGTTTTACCTTGCCAAAACGCGACTCGACATCGCCCCAATTCACGACGTTCCACCATGCAGAAATATAGTCGGGTCTCTTGTTCTGATATTTGAGATAATATGCATGTTCCCATACGTCACATCCTAAGAGTGGGATCAAAGCTTCAGTTCTCGGACTTGTCTGATTTGGCATCGATTTATATTCTACTTTTTTGGCAGATGGGTTATAGGCTAGCCATCCCCACCCGCTGCCTTGAATCAGTGCAGTAGCAGAAGAGAATTTTTCTTTAAATTCTGAAAAACTTCCAAAGGACTTGTTTATTGCATCCCCGATAGAGCCGCCAGGTTCTCCTCCCCCATTTGCCTTCATATTATTCCAAAATATCCGATGGTTATCAAACCCTCCCCCGTTAAAATTGATTGCACTTTTTTGATCAGCAGGAACCCCGTCGAGATTTGTTAATATATCCACGATGTCTTTTTCTTGGATCTCAGGGGGACATTTTTCAAGTGCCGCATTGAGTTTGTCCGTATAAGTTTGATGATGTTTCGTATGGTGAATCTCCATGGTTCTAGCATCAATATGTGGTTCTAATGCATTGTAAGCGTACGGTAATGGAGGTAATTCATATTTTTTCATGAGTTGATCAAGGACATTCATAAACTATTAACCTTTCTGTAATAATGAGTTTGGTCGAAAATAAGAGTCCCAATTTTCCCAATCGATAAGGGGTTAATGTCTAGGTTAATTTGGTTGAAAATGGGACTTCATACTGGGTGTAAAAGATAATCAATTCTAGGGTTGCCCCTATCATTTGCACGAAATTAAAGTCGAAACAATGGTCACATACACATTTAGTGTAGTCCATTGATGTGGGGCAAAACCAGAAAGGTATTTATTGATTTAAGCTCTTTTCGTGTTATTTGTACTGTGGATGGTAATTAACAAAGAATTGCTCCAGGCTAGAAAAAAGATCTCTGACAGAAGACCTAAGTTTGTCAGACAGGAAAGCTGGAGATACGATAGACTAGCTGAATCCTGGAGAAAACCCAAGGGTAAGGATAACAAGATGCGACGGCAACTATCCGGATCACCAAGGCTCGTCAAGGTGGGGTATAGGGGCCCCAGGAAGGCTAGAGGTCTCCACCCTTCTGGTTATACAGATAATTTAGTTTTCAATGTGAGTGATTTAACCAGGCTAGTTCCTTCAAAGGATGCTGCTAGGATAGCTCATGTCGTGGGACAAAGGAAAAGACTCCTAATCCTTGCAGAAGCACGTGCCAAAGGTGTCAAGGTACTGAATCCTGGCAAAGAACAGAAGGCAGAAGTTACACCTGAAAATAAGAAAACCTCGCCTAGGAAGAAGCGGGAAGCGGTTGTAAATACTTTAGAACAAGAGGCCTCAGAGGAAGCGAAAGGAAATGAGGACGAGTCCAAAGCAGTTGAAGATGCAGGGGAAAAGGTAACTCAATTAGACGACCAGAAAGAGGAGAATAATGGTGAGGAAGATAACACGCAAGAAAAAAAAGTAGAAGCAGAACCAAGTGAGGATAAAAACGGGGATAAACCTGGAGTAATTAAATCTTAATGCCCGTCAATCTAAAAAAGAAACGAGAGCTTGTTGCTAGAATATTGGGCATCGGCGCTAACAGGGTCAGGTTTGAACCGGACAAACTTGATGATATTGCAGATTCTATTACAAGGGAGGACTTGCGTTCGCTGGTAAAAAGAGGAACAATTTGGACAACCAAAGTGAAAGGAACGTCAAGGGGCCGTGCCAAAACAAAGCAAGCAACACGCAAGAAAAGTGGTTTAGGCCCTGGTTCAAAGAAAGGTAAAAAGACTGCAAGAACGGGCAAGAAATCAGCTTATGTTACGAAAGTAAGATCAATGAGATATCATTTGAAGGTGATGAAGGACAGAAATGAAATAAATAGACAGACGTATTGGTTGATATATAAGAAAGTAGATGGTGGCCAGGTAAGATCAGTTTCACACTTGCGTGATATAGTAAAGCAGACCAAAGCTAAGTAGAATATAAAACCCCTATCGCCGACTTGGATGCATCACACTGTTTGTTTGTGGTTATTATTGAAACTATCCAAAGTCATTTAGGCTAATCATAGTCATCCCTTCGGTGATATTGCAGGCCTAGATTTATGAAAATATTGCAGACGACCAACCAATTCCGCATTTTTGAAATTCCTCCATAGCAGTGTGACCTGCACCGCGGAGTTTTACGCCTTCTTCCTCCTTATTCATTTTGCTTCCTTTCTTTCCACTGGAAGAAGGATTGCTTTATGATAACTATCCCTAACAGCCTCTACGAATGATTCTGGCAGGGTCGGGTGGGGATGGATTGTATCATAAATATCCTTGGGACGCAATTTCAATTTGATTGCCAGTGATGCCTCCCCAATTATCTCACCTGCATGTGTTCCCACAACATATGTTCCAACTATCTTTCCACCTCTTTCAAAGACCTTGATCATCCCTCTCGTATCTCCCAAGCAGTTTGCCTTAGCACTTGCTACCAGAGGAAAATGTCCAGAATTGCCCTTTAAATCGCCAACGAATGCCAGCTCTGGATAAGTAAATACACTGACGGGCACAGTTCTATAATCTATTCCGTTACATGATATGTCCATAATATCCTCTGCAGCGACTTCACCTTGCTTTGAGGCTACATGTGCAAGCTCGCACATACTTGTTACATCCCCTATTGCATATACATGGGGAATATTCGTTCGCGAGTTATTATCTACATTTATTCCTTCTGCATTATAACTAAGACTAATCTTATCAAACTCGTCATTTCTAAGGTTCGGTTTTCTGCCAATACAGAGGAGTATTTTTTCTGATCTGACTTCTTCTTGATTAATGAAGACGATTGAACCGATAATCTTGTCTACGGTTGACCCTGTCATTACAGTGATGCCGTCTAGTACCATATACTTTTCAAGCAGGTTTCCAATTTCTCTTATTTGCACAGGTAGCAGATGATCCTGTGCCTCTATCAAACAAACTTTGCATCCGAAAGCGTTAAGAATAGAAGCGTATTCACATCCACTATATCCTCCTCCAATTATGGTAATAGATTCAGGGAGGTGATCTAACTCGAGGACGGACGTTGTTGAGAGTATATTCTTGCCAAACTGGTATCCGGGCAAACAAGTAGGAAGACTACCTGTTGCAATAACTAGGTTTCTTGTCTCAATTACTGATCCGTTATCGACAACAATTTTATTCGCTGACCTAATACTCGCCTCTCCTTCAATTAAATCGACCTCGTTAGTTTCCAAGAGATGCTTTATTCCTAAAGCAAGCCGTGAAACCGTGGCAAACATTCTGGATCTCAGTAGTTGATAGTTTAGCTCAACGGTGATATTAATTCCATTTTTCTTTGCCGACTTTCCCCTTCTTATTATATCCCCCATCGAATGAAGATACTTTGTTGGAATACATCCTCGCTGAGTGCACGTCCCACCTAGCCCGTTCTTCTCTATGAGGCAGACTTTCGCCCCGAGCTGGGCTGCTCTTATGGCACAGGTATATCCGCCAGGGCCTCCACCGATTATTGCAACATCATACATATGGCTATCTGTAGTGAGTCAGTCTGAGCCACGCAATAAGTCTTTAACGTTCTATTCAAGAGAGTAGTTCAAACTGCTGAACTTCATCTCTTGTAATTCCATTCATAGGAACAGTATTTGTGCTTCTGCATTATTTTAGCCTCTATTTCTTCGTCAGTCTTAACGTTGTCCTTGAAAATTCCTATTCCGAATTTCTGACTGAAGGATTTCTGAAGCCCGATTGCCACCTCATCAAAGGTCTTATTCAACCCCCCAACTCTTGCCTTAACATCTTGTATGATTTTATCTTTCATTTTTTCAGAAGGTACTTTAAGCACAGAAAACATTTTGTCTACGTCTACGTCCAAAAGTATGGTTCCATGCTGAAGCAGTATGTCTTGTTTCCTAGTTTGAGCAGTACCAGATACTTTCTTGTTGTCTACAATAATGTCATTTAGTGGAGAGAATTTGGCATCAAATCCAAGATCCTTTAGGCACATGATGACTGGCTCACATATCAGTTCGTATGATTCCATGATATTTGTAGGATATTTTTTTGTAATGAAAGAATAGGTCAGCTCATGTTCATGTAGCACTGCTCCACCTCCTGTTATTCTTCTGACTACGTCAATTCCTAGATTATTGCAATTTCCTACATTTACTTCTTCCTCCAAGCTCTGAAAATACCCTATTGAGACTGCAGCCGGCTTCCAACCATAAAGTCTCAGGACAGGTATGGAGTCCTTTACATTAGACATTAATGCCTGGTCGAGTGCCATATTGTAGAATGCAGATTTGTGTCCAGTCTCTAAGAGTCTGATTTTGTTAAATTTGGGAATCAATTTTCTTTTGGTTCCATTTCTTATTCTATTTTATCCTGACTCCTCTTCTACCCTGGTACTTTCTGCCATTTTTTTGGTTGTAACTTTTTTGGATGATTCTATATTTGATTCATTTATATCAGTGCTTCTATTTTTTGCGTAATTTGTTGGTTGGTCATCTGGTTAGGCAGCCCAGTATTGCATCTGACAGAGATTCAGAATCAAATCCGAACGCTTCAGAAGTATTAAGGCATTTGTCTATCTTTCTTTTTAGCTCATCTTTTGTCAGTCGAGTACCTTTTAACTGCATTTCAAGGTCGTCCAATCTTTCTTCAGGATAAAGAAAAAAGTCTCCAGTTATCCTTACTGAATTTATCTTGTTATTCTCATTGTCTTCCTCATATTCTAATAGTATTTTAATTAGTTTCTTTGATTTATACAGGTTGTGTGCTGTCCTTAACAGACTATTCGTCTCCATGAATTTGATTAGTTAAATGCAACCGATGTTTACTAACTCAATCGGGGTGTATAGGGGGAGTCCATCTTAAATTCGGTTTTCTTGCAGCGGCCACTTCGTCCAGTCTTCCTATATGTCTGGTATAAGGAGATCCTTTAACAAAATCTGGTTTTTCCTTAAATTCTTGGGCTATACATTTCAAAGCTGATGCAAACTTAACTAATGTTTCTTTGCTCTCCGTCTCTGTGGGTTCTATCATTAGTGCCTCTCTGACTATCAGGGGAAAGTAAATCGTAGGCGGGTGAAAACCATAATCCATAAGTCGCTTCGATATATACATCGCGCTTTTATCTCCGAATCGCTTGGATGATAATACAAATTCATGTGCACAACTACGATCATAAGGAACCTCAAAGTCATTTTTTAACAAGCTGAGAAGATAGTTGGCATTTAGGATCGCATTTTTAGACACATTTCTTATATTGTTACCCCATGATTTAATGTATGAATAGGCTCGTACCAACATCCCAAAATTTCCATAGCAAAATCGCATCGTTCCTATTGACTTTCGTTGGGTATAATCAAAAACATACTTACCGTCATTCTTGATCACTCTTGGCAATGGCAGATAATCTTTTAGGAATGTCCTTACACCTAGAGTTCCGGACCCAGGCCCACCTCCTCCATGAGGAGTTGAAAATGTCTTGTGCAAATTCAAATGTATGAGGTCAAACCCCTGATCTGCAGGCTTTGTTATTCCTAGCATGGCGTTCATATTGGCGCCATCGCAGTACATTAGCGTTCCGTTCTTATGAGCAAGATCGCTTATTTCCAAAATATTTTCCTCAAAAAGTCCAAGAGTATTTGGATTGGTTAACATTACTAAAGCAACATCATCTTGCAAGGCCTGTCTGAACTTGTCTATATCCAAGTTACCTCGGGTATCAGACGGAATGGTTATGGTTTTAAATCTACACATGCTTGCTGTTGCCGGATTTGTTCCATGAGCAGAATCTGGAATGATTATTTTTGTTCTTTGTTTTTGGTGTTCACGCCTAAAGTATGCTTTGGTCATCATGACGCCCAAAAGTTCCGCTTGGGCTCCAGCTGCAGGTTGCAACGAAAAAGCATCCATGCCTGTGATAGTCTTCAAGTCCTGCTCCAATTCCCACATCAATTGCAAAGAACCTTGATTACAGCCTTCATGTGAAAGTGGATGCAGATTCTGAAAACCATCGAGCCTTGCGATGTCTTCATTAACTCTGGGATTGTATTTCATTGTACATGAACCCAATGGATAAAATCCCATGTCGATGCAGTAATTCAGATGAGATATGTTGGTGTAGTGTCTAACAACTGTAGGCTCGCTCACGTTTGGAAGGGGTAGTTCCTTTCTCAGTAGTCCGTTGGGAAGCCCGACTGGAATGTACTTCCCCAACCGTTCAACATTGTTATTTTCATTGTCATCTAAGTCTTGAATAGAAGAAATATGCTGCGAATCGTTTTCGTTGTACTCGAATATTAATTTCATATCTAAGTGATTGTCTCCTTTGTAATGGATACAAATGATGTAATGTCCTTAATAGGGTTCATTTCAGTACAGCAGATTAGCATTTTATCTTCCCCTAGATCATAACCCCCAAGAATTCCATTTCCAAGCAGGTTCGAAAGAATCCTCTTACTGGTACCGAAGGGGGCTTGCATTATAAATTCATTGTAAAATGGCTTCGTATTTAAGGCAGTGAGCCCTACACTTTCAAGTTTATCTCGAAGATAATGTGCTCTACTATACGACGATTCTGCAACGCTTACAAGTCCTGTTCTTCCCATAAGAGACAAGTAAATAGTCGAAGCTATCGCCATTAGTGCCACATTAGTGGTGATGTTGCTCGTTGCTTTTTCTCGCCTGATATGCTGTTCACGAGCTTGAAATGTCAACACAAAGCCTTTGTTTCCATTTATATCAGTAGTCATACCACAAATCCGCCCCGGGATTTTCTTAAATAGAAAGTTCTTGACTGCAATAAATCCAAGATAAGGGCCCCCAAAATTCATTGGAAGTCCGAATGATTGGCCTTCTCCAACTACTATATCTGCACCATAGTTCCCGGGTGGTTCCAAAATAGCAAGTGAAGTAGGCTCAATAACACAAACAATAAACAAAGCTCCAGTCTTGTGTGCTTGTTCTGAGAGGTATTGCAAATTCTCAATATTTCCATAGAAGTCTGGGTTTTGCGCGATAACACACGCTGTATCTTCGTTTAACTCATTGGTGATTGTTAGTCCTGCACCCTCGCAATAAGTTTTCAAAACCTTGAAATATTCCGGGTTAAGTCCTTTGCTAACGAAAATGGAATTTCTCCCCTTATACGAAGAAGATAATAAAGCTGCTTCTGCCAATGCGGAAGAACCATCATAAAGAGAACCATTCGATACATCCATACCTGTTAGAATACAGATATAAGTTTGAAATTCATACATAGCGTGGAGAGTCCCTTGACTCATTTCAGGCTGATATGGGGTGTAACCTGTTAGAAACTCTCCGCGCAGTATCAGATGAGCTACAGCAGCTGGAATATAGTGATTGTAAGACCCAGCCCCTATGAAGTATTTCAAGAGCTTGTTTTTTTGAGATAGGAATCTCAATTGGTTGACCAATTCAAGTTCACTCAAGGGCCTGGAGAGATCCAGCTTATCCTGAAGACGTGGTTTCAAGATCTGAATCAAGTCATCCACGGATTTTACTCCAATCTGATTTAGCATATTCTGTTTATCCGCGTCGGTTGTGGGTATAAAATTCATGATAGACTCGGTATTTACTAGCTCCGCCAGTCTGGCCGCTTGTCAGCAGTTTCTTCCTCTCCTTTCTCTAATTCACCTATAAACACATCGTATTCCTTTTTTGACATTAGCTGTTCGAATTCTTTCATATTAGACAGTTTAATTTTTACTATCCATCCCAAACCGTAGGGAGATTGATTTATGAATTCAGGATGTTCTATTAGTTCTTCGTTGACTTCTACAACCTCTCCCCCCACCGCCGAATATATGTCAGAAGACGATTTTACTGAATCGACGACCGCAAGCGGTTGCATTCGGTTATAGGCTGACGATACTTTCGGTAGATCAACTGAAACAATGTCTCCCAGTTGTCTCTGAGCGAAGTCTGATATTCCCATGATAGCAATGCCTCCTCCTTTTAATGCTAGCCATTCATGCTCTTTTGAAAATCGAATCTCACCTTCGCTCATTACGTTTCTGGTAGGTGTTCTTGAGAATATGTTATTTTCGCTTGTAGAAGCGAGTAGATGAAGAGATCGTCGCTTTATACTTTTTACCTCCGATGTCGATTTCAATCACCTGCCCAGGGGAAACCTTTGGAGTCACAAGACAGAATCCGATTGACTTCTTTAAAGTTGGAGAATAGTTTCCACTAGTTACATAGCCTGAAGGCTGTCCGTCAATCAATATCGTATTCCCATGTCTCGCTATTCGTCTTTCGAAAACTTCAAATCCTAAGAGCTTTCTTGTTATAGGTCGAGTCATTAATGCTTGCTTTCCAATAAAAGCAGGCTTTTCTAATTTCACGGTCCACCTAAGGGGAACCTCCATGGGAGTAGTTGTCTCATCCATATCACTACCATAAAGCATAAACCCAGCTTCCAATCTAAGAGTATCTCGTGCCCCTAACCCAGCTGGTTTAATATTAAATGCTGTGCCAATCCGCATTAGTTTTTCCCAAATGTCGATTCGTGAGGAATCAAAGAACAACTCGAATCCGTCTTCCCCTGTATAACCGGTTCTTGAAATTACTAATTCACTCTTTTCGTCCTCTTGCTTTCCCTGTGTTTCTTCCCTCCGTTTCTCCGTCTCTATCTTGTCTAACCCTTCCTGTCCAAAATCTAAAATATTCTCTCTCATGAAACTGAACGGCTTTAAACTCGCCAATTTCACTAATGGTAGAGCGCTTTCCAGAACATCTATCGCTCGTGGACCTTGCAAGGCTACTAGTGCAGTGGTATCGCTGATATCTCTAATGATTGATGATTTTGAGTGTGAAGAAACCCACAGGAAATCTTTTGTTCTATTGGAGGCGTTGACCACAAGAAGGAACTTTTCATTGTTGATCCTATAGATTATAACGTCATCAACTATTCCCCCGTCGCAGTTACAGAGTGGCGAGTACATCGCCTGATTGTTGTCTAGTTTTGAAACGTCATTTGTTAATAACATTTGTAACAAATCAGAAGCATCATCACCCTGAACCTCAAAGCGGCCCATATGGGATACATCAAAAAGGCTTACATTATGTCGCGTGTTAACATGCTCTTCAATAATTCCAGAATACTGAAGGGGCATATTCCATCCATGGAAGTTAACCATCTTAGCCCCGGACCTGACATGAAAATCGTAAAACGGGGTTTTCACTGTTTGTATGTATGGTTAAATAACTACATATTCCTTCTATGAACTATTGAGTAGTGTCGTTTTAGTAGGGCGTGCTTATCAGAACTTTGTAAACTCTCTAGCAAGCTCAGAGTCCAGGCAGTAATATGTCTATGTCTTGAAAAAATATATGGAGTTCTTAGGTGCAAAGAACGTCGACGAACTCATAAGACAGGACCCCGAGATTATAGAGCAACAAATCATCGACTTAATGAAATCCCTTCAA
>Ga0193741_1000120_pt1 | contig 19942 bp, 22 predicted proteins | sample L2s2metaG_FD_143059 | JGI IMG/M metagenome (GOLD analysis project Ga0193741, IMG submission 143059) | Soil microbial communities from a riparian zone of the East river system, Colorado, United States - L2s2 | ecosystem: Environmental > Terrestrial > Soil > Riparian zone | place: USA: East River...
GGTGCCGATCACCGGCGACCTGGCCAGCGACTCCGGCCTCGACTGGCGAGTCTCGGGATACAGAAGCCGAGCGGCGAGGCTTCCCCGCTCGACGTCCCTGAGCGCGGGGCCGGCAGGGTTCCCGACGGCGATCGGCGCCTCGCGGCCGAGTCGCGCCAGGGTGAGCGTGCCCTGGGTGTAGACCTCGCCGATGCGCGGCGCGTTGATCGTCGTGCTCTCGGGGAAGCTCCTGAACCCGGCGGCGGCCGATCCGGGGTAGAGGCCCTCGACGAGGCCGACGGCGTCCACCATCCCGGCTTTCTTGACCAGCAGGCCCTCGAGCAGGTCGACACCGGCGTTGAGCTGCTCGTTGATCGCCGTCACGACGCCGTTGACCGGAGCGCTCTTCTCGACGATCTCACCGACGTGGCTGATGACCTCGTCGAGCCCGGTCGTGATCTTCCGCAGCTGGAGGATCACCCCGACGAGGTACACGACGAGCGCGGCGACGATCAGCCCGACGGCGACGATCGTCACTATGGCTGCCGATTCCATCGCTCTCCTACTTCGCGTCGTCGATGATCACGTCGAGGGAGCCGCCGTAGTTCGCGACGCCCGCGACCGTCTTCTCCACCTGGTCCTGCGTCGTCAGCAGCAGCGCGGCGGCGTCCAGGTCTTTCGATCCCGCGGCCGCCGACTCCGCGATCTGCTGCACGCTGGGGACGATGCTCCTGGCGGCGCTGAGCACGCCGTGGAGGAGATACACGACGACCAGGAACACGGCGAAAAGCGCGATGTTCGCGACCCACAGGCTCATCGCGGCCTCCGCTCGGCGACCATCGCCGCCTTGCTCGCGATTCCCGGCAGCGCGCCGAGGATGACGTCGAACTGCGCGTTGATCGCCTTGACCGCTGGCTCAAGCGGTCGTAGGTGCTCCGACTCGACGGTCTGCAGGGCTCCCGCCAGCGTGCCGAGTCCTTCGGAGATCCTGGTCAGGCGCCGTCGCACGAGGATCAGCGCGGCGGCAAGAACGAGCACGACGACGACCACGAGGACGACGGTCAGGAGGATCAGCAGGTCCCCGTCGCTCATCTCCCGTCGTACCCGTCCGTGAGGGCGTTCATGTAGCCGTCCTGGATCACCGCTTCGTCCACGATCTGCGCCAGCACCGGCGCCGTCTCCTCGAGCTGTGGGATGTTTGCGGTGTTCGAGGCGACCTTGCCCGCGACCTCGAGCAGGCCGTCGACCGACTTCTCGATGCTTCCGACGGCCTGGAGAAGCACCGCCAGGAGGAGGGCGACGACGACTGCGGCGGCTGCGCCGAGGACCAGGGCAAGGACCCAGTACCCGTTCGAGGTCAGGGCGAGGATCACTTCCCGACGGCCACTTTCCGCAGCGACCGCGCGGCGTGGAGGATCCTCACGCCCGAGTCGTTGATCCGCGCGATGCCGCCGAGCTCGGCCGTCTGCTGACGCACGACCTCGACCGCCCCCTCGGCCACCTTCGCCTGCTTCGCGATCCTCATCGCGAGCAGCACGATCGCGATCACGATGACGGCTGCCACAGCAACGACGGCGATGCCGATCGCGAGCCCGACCTGCCACCCGGTCGACGCAATCACGCTTCCACTTTATCGCTGCGGCAGCCCGAACAGGCGCCCACCGATCTGCCTGGGCATAGGATTTCGGCATGCGCGAGATCCGAGACGACGTCCAGCGCTGGCTCGCGCGGGGTGACCGCGTCGCGCTCGCGACCGTCGTCGCGACGAGGCGCTCGGCGCCGCGGCCGGTGGGCGCCAAGCTCGCGATCTCGGCGCAAGGGGAGCTCGCCGGCTCCGTGTCCGGCGGGTGCGTCGAGAACGAGGTGTACGAGTACGCGCAGGAAGTGCTTGCCGGCGCGCCTCCGCGGCTCCTCACTTACGGGATCTCGGACGACCTGGCGCTGAGCGTCGGCCTCCCCTGCGGCGGCGAGATCGACGTCTTCGTGGAGGAAGCGCGGCGTCCGCTCGCCGAACGGCTGATGCAGATCGGCGAGCGCAGTGACCGCGCAGTTGTGCTCACTGTCCTCTCGGGCCCCGACCTGGGGGCCGAGCTGCTCGTCACCGAGGACGGCGAGCGCATCGGCGACGCGCCGGACGAGCTCGCGGAGTCGGCGCCGGAGCTCATCCGCAGAGGACGGAGCGGCGTCGTCGAGGTCGCCGGACGCGAGGTCTTCGCCGATGTGTACGGGCCGCCCCCGCGGCTGCTGATCTACGGCGCCGTCGACACGGCCGAGGCGCTCTCACGCGCGGCGCAGGAGATCGGCTGGCGGCCGATCGTCGCCGACGCGCGGGCCCGCTTCGCGACCTCGGAAAGGCTCCCGAGCGCCATGGAGATCGTGGTCGCATGGCCGGACGAGACCCTCGCCCAGGTGCAGCCGGACGACGCAACCGCGATCGTCATCCTCACCCACGACGACAAGTTCGACGTTCCGATGATCATCGGCGCGCTCGCGACCGACGCGTTCTACATCGGTGCGCTCGGCTCACGGAGGAACCAGGAGCGGCGCCGCGAGCGGCTGCTCGAAGAGGGAATCGACGAGGCGGCGCTCGAGCGCGTCTCCGGCCCGTGCGGCCTGGACATCGGCGCGCAAACCCCCGCTGAGACCGCGATCTCGATCCTCGCCGAGATCATGGCGGTCCGGGCGGCTCGCGAGGGTGGGCGTCTACGCGAGGCGACCACGCGCATCCACGCCGAGGTCTGAGCGCTAAACGGTCGCGGCTTCGAACTGCTTGCGGCAGTGCGCGCTGCAGAAGTAGTACGTGATGCCGTCGCGCACCGAGGTCTCCTTCGCCGCGGCGACGGCGACGGTCATGCCGCAGACCGGGTCGATGGCCTCCTCGACGAGCTCAGCCGGCGAAGGGCCGCGCGTGTGCCGCCAGGCGACGAGCTCGGCAAGGATCGCGACGGCGATCTCCTCCTGGGAGGAAGGCCCGAGGTCGAGGCCTGCAGGGCTGCGCATTCGCGCGAGCGACTCCTCGTCGACCCCGCGCTCGCGAAGCTCGGCTGTCAGGGCCCCGGCGCGCTTCGCGCTTGCCACGAGCCCCACGTAACCCGCGCCTGACGCAAGCGCCGCCTCCAGGGCCTCTTCGTCGCCGCGGCCCATCGAGGCGATGACGATCGCATCCGCCTTCTCGATCGACGACGTCACGTTCCAACCCATCACGCCTGCCAGCTCACGCAGCGTCCGGGCGGCCGGAGCGTCGCCGACGACCGCAAGCAGGAGTGCCGGCCGGTGGGGCTCGATCATCACGTCGACCGCGCCTTCCGAGGCGCAGCGGCTCTCGATCCGCTCACGGAGCGGCTCGCCGTCGGCGAGCGCCAGGAGCGAGAGCCGGACGACCTCGGGCTCCGTGCAGGCACCGCCGACCCAGCCGTGCAGCTCGCCGTCCTCGGTCACGAGCGCCCGGTCGCCGACGCGCGCCGACGACGGCCGCTCCACCCCGACCACGGTGGCGAGAGCGAACGTCGTTCCATCCTCCACGAGGCGACCGGCTTCGACGAGGACCTTCACTCCGCGCCCTCCACGAGCAGAGCGTAGTGCCGCGGCCCGCCGGACGCCAGCCTTCCGGCGGCCCGCCCTTGGTGTCAGGCTGACCGCATGATGAAGAGGCCTTGCTCCGTCCGATGAAGGCGCGCCTCAGGTTCCTGTTGCTTGCGTGGCTCGCCGCCTTTCTGATCGTCATGGCGCTCTTCGCGGCCTTCGGAGCCCAGCTGGACGATCTTCCGCTTCCTCTCCGGGCGCTCGCGATCAGCGGCGTGCTGGTCGTCAGCATGACGCAGGTCGCGATCCCGCTCATTCAACGCCTGCTACGACGCTGACCGTGCAGCCCGCCGGATGCTTCGGCATCCGGCGGGCCAAGCGGTCGCCTATCGGGTCAGTCGAACGCGTACTGCTCGTACTCGTCGACGTTGTCCTGCGTCACGACTGCCGCAGGAACGACGACCTGCCGCGGCACCTCCGGCGGAACGAGCTCGGCGAAGCCCTCGCCCAGGCCGATGAGGCGAGCCATGTTCACGGCGCTCGCCGCCATGTTCGGGTTGTAGAGGAAGGTCGCGCGGTAGAGGCCGCCCTCCTTGATCTGCTGCATCGCGTCCTGCGAGCCGCCGACGCCAGTGAGGAACATCTCGTCGTCGCGGCCGGCGTTGCGGATGGCCTGCACGACACCCTGGGCCATGTCGTCGTCGTGCGTGTACACGGCGTCGATGTCGCTCTGGGCCTGGAGGATGTTCTCCATCACGGTCAGGCCCTTGTCGGGATTGAAGTCACCCGGTTGCGAGGCGACGATCTTGAGGCCACCGTCGGGGCACTTCTGCCTGATCGTGTCCGTGAAGCCCTTCGTCCGGTCCTCGGTGACCGAGATGCCGGCGAGGCCCTGGATCTCGACGACGTTCCCCTGGCACTTCAGCTCGTCGGCGATGTAGTTCGCCGCGAGGACGCCGATCTGGTAGTTGTCGCCGAGGATCGTCGCGGTCGCCGCGTCCGGCGCCGTGAAGAGCCGGTCGACGTTCACGACACGGATGCCCGCGCGCTCGGCTTGCTGAGCCACCGGCGTCAGCGCCGCACCGTCCTGCGGCAGGACGACGAGGACGTCGGGCTTCTGCGAGATCGCCTGCTGGATCTGCTGCGCCTGCGAGTCCGCGTCGGCTGCCTGGAGCAGCTCGAACTCGACGTCGTCGTGCTTCTCCGCGGCAGCCTGCGCGTCCTTCGAGATCGCGCCGAGCCAGCCGTGATCCGTCGGCGGAACGCTTGCGATGATCTTGACTGTCTCACCGGAGCCTCCTCCGGTAGCCGTCGTCTCGGCGGCGGTGTCCGTTGTCGTTGCCGCCGCGTCGTCGTCGTCGTCGCCCATGCAGGCAGTCGCGCCCAGCGCGAGTACCAGGGCTGCGGCGACGGAGATGGCGAGTCGCTTGCGCGACATTGCATACCTCCTGGTTCGTTGACTAGTTCGCCCGGCCGTTTCGGGCATCAGTACCGCGCCTCCGGGCGCTGCAGCAGGACGGCACCGAGGACGATCAAGCCCTTCGTCACCTGCTGAATCTCTGTGGACATGTTGAGCTGCGTCATCAGGCTGAAGATCAGCGCGAACGTGAGGACGCCGAGGAACGTGCCGACGATCGACGCCCGCCCGCCGGCGAGGCTCGTCCCGCCGATCACCACAGCACCGATCGCGTCGAGCTCATAGAGGTTGCCGCTCACCGGCGAGGCGCTTCCGAGCCGCGCGCAGAGCAGGACGGTGGAGATCCCGGCGAGGAACCCCGAGAGCACGTAGACGCTGAAGATGATCCGCCGGACCGGGACGCCGGCGATCCGCGCCGCCTCCCGGTTCCCACCGACCGCGATCACGTAGCGGCCGTAGCGCGTGCGATTGAGGACGACCCACCCGAGGATCGCGATCGCCAGGAAAACGAAGACCGAGACCGGGATCCCGAAGATGCGGCCGACGCCGAACCAGAGCAGCGAGAACGGCCGCGGGTCGCCGAAGGAGCCGCCGTTCAGGTCGAGCAGGCTGACGGGCAGCTTGTCGTTCAGTAACAGGGCCAGCCCCCTGGCGATCGAGAACATCGCGAGTGTCGCGATGAACGGGACGACCCGCCCGTACGCAATGGCGGTCGCGTTGCACGTGCCGAGAAAGGTGGCGAACAGGATCGCCGCGAGGATGAACACGAGGCTGCTCGTGCCGTCGGTCCCCACCATGATCCCGCCGAAGACGCCCGCCGCGGCGACCATCGACCCGACCGAGAGGTCGATCCCGGCCGTGGCGATCACGAACGTCATGCCGATCGCCAGCACGCCGACGACGCTCGACTGGGTGAGCATGTTGCGGATGTTGTCCCAGGTCGGAAACGTGTCCGGCTTCAGGATCGCGCCGGCGATGAAGAGGAGCACGACCACGATCGCGAGGGCGTACTCCTGGAACTCGAGAGCCTTGGCGCGGCCGAGTGCGCCGCGCCAGGTCTGGGCAGTGTCAGTCATACGACCTCCTCGACGAGATCGGGGGCATCGGTGGGAGCGACCGCGTGGCGCAGCAGGGCTCGCTCGGTCGCGTCCTTGCCGTCGACCTCCGCGACGATCTCGCCTTCGCGCATCACGAGGACGCGTGTGCAGATGTGTGCGAGCTCTTCCAGCTCCGACGAGACGACGAGCACGCCCAGTCCCGAGGCGGCGAGCTCGCTGATGATCCGGTAGATCTCCGCCTTCGTGGCGACGTCGACCCCGCGCGTCGGCTCGTCCAGGAGCAGCACGCGGCACTGGCGGAGGAGCCAGCGGGCGAGCACGACCTTCTGCTGGTTGCCGCCCGAGAGCAAGCGGACGACGCGGTCCGGGTCGTCCGGCACGGTCTTCAGCGCTCTGAGCTCCTTCCGCGCGGTCTCCCGCTCTTTCCGAATGTCGAGCAGGATGCGAGAGAAGCGGCCGAGGTCGGCGATCGTGACGTTCTTCGTCTCGCTCCAGTCGAGAACGAGCGCCTGCGACTTGCGATCCTCCGGAGCAAGCCCGAGGCCACGGCGAATGGCCGCGCGTGGATTGCCGGGTCTCAGCGGCTTCCCTTCCAGGACGATCTCGCCCTCGTCCAGCGGGTCGAGGCCGTAGATCAGCCGGAGGAGCTCCGTCCGCCCCGAGCCGACGAGCCCGCCGAGCCCGACGACCTCGCCGGCCCTGACCTGCAGGCTCACGCCGCGCACGGCCGGGAGCCGTCTCGCGTCGCGAACCTCGAGCAGCACCCGGTCGGTTCCAACCGGGCGGTCCGGGTACAGCTGCTCGACCTTGCGCCCGACCATGAGCTCCACGAGCCGGTCGGTCGGCGTCGTAGCCGGGATCCCGGTCGCTGCCGTTCGGCCGTCCGCGAGCACCGTCACGCGGTCGCCGATGCGGCGGATCTCGTCGAGACGGTGCGAGATGTAGACGACGCCGACACCCTCGGCGGTGAGCCGGCGAACGACGTCGAACAGCGTGCTGATCTCGCCCTCGTCGAGGATCGCGGACGGCTCGTCCATGATCAGCAGCCGCACGTTCCCTGAGAGCGCGCGCGCGATCGAGACGATCTGCTGCGCCGCGGGCCGCAGCTTCCCGACCTTGGCGCGGACCGGAATGGACTCGTGTCCGAGCCGGGTCAGCAGCGCCTCTGATTCCCGGTACATCGTGTCGAGGTCGAGCAGCGGCCAGCGGCGGGGCTCGTGTGCGAGGAAGATGCTCTCTGCGACGCTGAGGTCCGGTACGAGGTCGAGCTCCTGGTAGATCGTCGCGACACCGCGCTTCAGCGATCCGGCCGGATCGCCCTGCGGAAGCGGCTCGCCCATGAAGAGGATCTCGCCGCTCGTTGGCTCGATCGCGCCGGAAACGCATTTGATCAGCGTGGACTTGCCCGCGCCGTTCGGCCCGAGCAGGCAGTGCACCTCGGCCTCGAGCACGTCGAGGTCGACACCCTGGAGCGCCTTGACTCCCGGGAACTCCTTGACGAGGTTGCGGACTTCGAGGACTTTCGTCACTGGACCACCAGCCCACGGAGGTTGTGGTGGGCGATCCGGAGCCCGGCTTCGACCATCTCGGGCGAGCCGCCCCAGACCGGGTCCTCGTGCTCGACGGACAGGACACCGTCGAACCCGCCCTCGTACAGGGCGTCGACGTAGCGCCGGAAGTCCACCTCGCCGAGGCCCGGGATTCGATACCGCCACCAGCCCAGGTCCCACGGATCTTCCTCTCGCGTCGACGTCCGGCCGAAGAAGCCGTAGCGGTTGCGCTGGGCCGGGAAGGTCTCTGCGTCCTTCGCGTGAGCGTGCGCGACGTAGGTCACGTACGGCCGCAGGGCCTCGACCGGGTCGATCCCGAGCCAGAGGAGGTGCGACGGGTCGAAGTTCAGGTAGAGGCCGAGCGCGAACATCCATTCCCAGAGCTCGGGCGAGTACGCGAGGTTTCCCGGATAGCCGTCCGGGTGCCAGCCCTCCATCACGCAGTTCTCGATCATCAGCCGCACGCCGCGCTCGCCCGCGTAGTCGACGAGCGGCGGGAAGACGCGCTCGGCCTCGCTGAGGTTGTCCGAGACGCTGCGTCCGGGGTCGCGGCCGATGAACGTCCCGACCGGGACCCCGCCGAGTGCGGCCGCGGCGTCGATGCACGCACGGAGGTGCGCGTGGTAGCCCTCGCGCTCCGCGGGCTCGGGCGCGAGGTTGTTGTCGTAGTACGCGAGCGCCGAGAGCACGAGCCCGTGCTCGTCGAGCGCTCCGCGAACGCGCTCGGCCTCGGCGTCGTCGAACGCGTCGGCCTTGACGTGGCTGGCCGTGAAGGGCCGGTCGCCCAGGTGAGGCCAGGCGGCAAGCTCCAGTGCCTCGTAGCCGTTGGCTCCTGCCCACGCCGCGATCTCCTCGAGGCTGCGGTCCGGCATGCAGGAGGTCAAGAAGCCGAGCTTCATGTCGCGACCACCCGGGAGTCGAGCGTGATTGCCGACACGTCGACCCACCGCTCTTCGCGGGAAGACGCCAGCACCGCGTCCGTGATGTGCGCTGCGCGCAGCCCGTCCGAGAAGGTCGGCATTCCCTCCACGGTCGAGCCGCTGCGGACGCCCTCGTAGAAGTCGGCCACGAAGGCATCGAAACAGTCCGCGTACCCCTGCGGGTGACCGCCGGGAAGGAAGGCGAAGCGGGAGGCGGCTGGCGACAGCGTGGCGGGATCGCGGCGAAGGATCGTCAGGGCCTCGCGCCGGCCCTGCCAGAGCTCCTCCGGATGCTCCTGATCGAAGGCGAGAGCCTCCTCGGCGCCGTCCAGCTCGATCCAGAGGCGGTTCTTTCGACCCGCCGAGACCTGGCTCACGACAACGGACCCGACTGCGCCGCCGTCCGTCTCGAACTGGACGACGGCGGCGTCCTCGGTCGTGACACGCTGCGCCGCGCCACCGTCTCCGCCGGACGCGAACGCGTGGCGCCCGGCCTCGCTGATCCGCTCTGGCACGGCGGTGAGCAGGCGCGCGGAAAGGCGCGCGATGCGATGACCGGAGACGAACTCGGCCAGGTCGCACCAGTGCGAGCCGATGTCGGCGAAAGCGCGCGATGCGCCGCCCAGCTGCTCGTCCACCCGCCAGTTCGAGTCGTCGGGCCGGAGAAGCCAGTCCTGGAGGTAAGTGCCGTGGAGGAGGCGAACCGAGCCGGTCTGCCCGCTCGCGACCCGCTCGCGAGCCTCGCGCACCGTCGGGTAGTACCGGTAGACGAACGGGACCGCTGCATGACGTCCAGACCCGGCCGCTGCATCGACGAGCCGCTGTGCGCCGGCGACGTCGAGCGCCAGCGGCTTCTCGCAGATCACGTGCTTTCCCGCCGCGAGCGCTGCCTCGGCGAGCGGCAGGTGAAGATGGTTCGGGGTGCAGACGTGCACGACGTCCACGTCTGGGTCGCGCACGAGCTCCTCGGCCGAGTCGAATGCTCGATCCGCGCCGAGCGCGGCGGCAGCAGTCCGGGCAGACTCGGGTGACGAGGCGGCCACACCCGCCAGTTGGGCGCCGGCGAGAAACGCCGACCGAGCGTGGATTCGCCCGATGAACCCGGCCCCCGCAATGGCCGCCTGGACTGGCATCGGCGCTGAACCTAAACAGGACTTAGTCCAACTGTCAAGCAAAAGCTGTCGTACTTCGTCCAGACCGTGCTTTACTTTTCTCGGACGTCGTGACGAACTCGCTACCGACCCAGGCCTCCCCCACCAGCGCGGGTGCGCTCTTACGCTTGATCCGCGAGGAGGTTGCAGTCACGCGAGCCGATCTGGCGCGAGCGACCGGGCTCGCCCGCTCGACCGTCGCGCAACGGGTCGACGCGCTCCTCGAGCAAGGTCTCGTCTACGAGGCCGGAGGAAGCCACTCCACCGGAGGTCGTCCAGCGACCCTGCTCGCATTCAACCGCGAAGCTGGCGTCGTCCTCGTCGCCGACCTCGGCGCCACGCATGCACGGGTGGCGGTGAGCGACCTCGTCGGCACGCCGCTGGCCGAGCGCGCATCCGACCTGGACATCGCCCTCGGGCCGGAGACCGCTCTTGCCCGGGTGGCCGAGCGCTTCAGCGAGCTGCTCGACGAGGTCGGGCGGTCGGGCAGCGACGTTCGCGGGATCGGCGTGGGCGTGCCGGGCCCGGTCGAGTTCGACAGCGGCCGGCCGGTCAATCCGCCGATCATGCCGGGCTGGGACGACTTCCCCATCCCGGAGTGGTTCGCCGGCCGCTACAGCGCCCCGGTCCTCGTCGACAACGACGTCAACATCATGGCCCGCGGCGAGCACCGGATGCACTGGCCCGAGACCGAGCACCTGCTCCTGATCAAGGTGGGTACGGGCATCGGCTGCGGCATCGTGGCCGACGGCCACATCCATCGCGGCGCGCGGGGAGCCGCCGGCGACATCGGCCACATCCGGGCGACGAGCAGGGAAGACGTCATCTGCCGCTGCGGGAACATCGGCTGCCTGGAGGCGATCGCCGGGGGACAGGCTCTTGCTGAGAGGCTCGCCTCCCAGGGCGAGGACGCAGCCCGCAGCCGTGACGTGGTCCGCCTCGTCCGGAGCGGACACCCCGGCGCGATCAGGATGGTCCGTGACGCCGGCCGAACCCTCGGCGAGGTGCTCGCCGGCACCGTCAACTTCTTCAACCCCGCGGTGATCGTGATCGGCGGTGACATCGCCGAGGCGCACGCACAGCTTCTGGCAGGCGTGCGCGAAGGGATCTTCAGCCGTTCGCTTCCCCTCGCGACACGCGACCTTCGGATCGTCCCATCACGGCTCGGCGACCGCGCGGGGGTCATCGGCGCGGCGACGATGGTCATCGAGCACGTGCTCTCGCCGGACGCCGTCGACCGGTCTCTCGAGCCGGCCGCCTGAGTCGAGCGCCCGGGGGCCGAGCGAACTCGCGCTCGATCTCTTCGCGGCGGCGACGTCGGCGAGCTCGCAGGGCAGGCCGAGGACGCGGTCGAGGGCTAGCGCCGAAACCCTTACACCGGCCGAACCGGAAGTTGATTTCCGGGCGTTACGTTGAGCGGGTCATGCTGCGGTCCGCTGCCCTCGTCGTTGTGCTGAGTCTTACCTCTGCGACGGCTGCGCTGGTGAGCGATCGGGCAGACGGCGTGACTCTTCCCGCCCGGAACGGGGAGCTCGTCTTCTCGAGCGTCCGCGTCAAGAACGGCAACTTCGACCTTTACCGGATGCGAGCCGACGGCTCGAGGCTCCGGCGCATCACCAGCGGAGCCGGCTTCGAGCGGTACCCGAGGTTCTCGCCTGACGGGACGACAGTCGGCTACGTCAGCAATCGTACGAATCCCCGCAGCGAGCGCTCGTACGAGCTCTACGCCCTCCGTTCGACCGCCCTTCGCCGCCTGACCAGCGACCGGTGGATCGACGACCAGCTCTCGTGGTCGCCGAGTGGTAGGCACATTGCCTTCGCGAGCAACCGCGGATCCGGGCGGTTCGGGATCTGGACGATGAAGGCGAACGGCGCTGACATGCGACGCCTGACCTCCAATGGAGCGATCCCCGCGTGGTCGCCGGACGGCGAGACGATTGCCTTTGTCCGATCGACGGGGCCGACGGACGAGATCTGGTTGATGGACGCCGAAGGGGGCAACGAGCGGCGCCTAACGGTGGCGCCTCACGACGGCCTCAACAACTACGCCCACGACTCGATGCCGGAATGGGCGCCCTCCGGCGAGGAGCTCGCCTTTGTGCGCAGCTACCGCGGACGGACCGACATCTACGCGACCAGCCTCAACGGTGATCTCCGCCGCCTCACCCTCGAGGCCGGCAGCCACGAGTGGCCGGCGTGGTCACCCGACGGCAAGCGGATCGTCTACGTGAGTAGCCTCGGCCGCAGGCAGGCGATCAACGTGATGAGCGTGAACGGAACGGGCAAGAGGCGGGTTATTGGCGGCGCGGTCGCGTACGCCTACCCGGACTGGCAGGCGGTTCGCTAGCCCACGAAAGGGTCAGTTCGAAGCCGAGGCGAGCGGCAACTCTACGAAGAATGTCGAGCCGACCCCCTCGCCGGATTCGACCCAGATACTTCCTCCCATACGGCGGACCAGCTCGCGGCAGATGTAGAGACCGAGGCCCGTCCCACTGACTGCGTTGATCATCTCCGGAACGCGGTAGAACTTCTCGAAGATTCGTTGCTGCTCGGACTGCGGAATACCGACCCCCTCGTCGCGAACCGCTATGCGAAGACCGTTTTCACGCGGCTCGAGGCAAACCTCTATCCGACCGCTGCCCCGTGAGTACTTGATTGCGTTGCCCACGAGGTTCATGAGCACCTGCCGGAGCTTGTCGCGGTCCGTGGTCACCGGGGCGAGACTTCGTGGTGCTTCGAGCTCCAGCGAGAGTTCCGCGGGGGCATGCGCGCGCCCCGCCTCGATCGCCCTGCGTGCGAGCTCCGATACGTCGACTTGCTCGCTCGCGAGAACCAGCCGGCCGGACTCGACCTGGCTCGTGAGCAGAATGTCGTTGACGAGGTGCGCAAGCCGCTCAGATTGATCCGAGATGACGGACAGGAGTCGGCTGCGCAAATCGTCGGTGAAGACGACGTCCTTTCGCGCGAGTGTCTGCGCGGCGCCGTGAACCGCCGCGATCGGAGTTCGCAGCTCGTGGGAGACAGTGGCAATGAAATCGGTCTTGAGCGCCTCCAACCGCCGCTCTTCCGTTCGATCGCGAAACGCGTAGACGGTCCCGTCCGCGTAGCTCACCCCGGCGACCGACAGCCAGAGGTCTCGTTCTCCGATCTGGACATGAAGCGTTGTCGCAGGAGCAGCGGACGCAGCCGGTGCGCTCGCAATGGTGACGACCTCCGCGAGCGAATCCCAGCCGGGAAGCGCGTTCTCTACTGGACGGCCCAGGACTGCCTCGGCCGAGATACCCGTTATCGCCTCAGCGGCCGGGTTCCAGAGCTGAACTGCCCCGCTCGCGTCGACGAGAAAGACGCCGTCGGCGACGTAGCCGAGCACTAGAGCAGCCTGTCCCCGCTCCTCGGCCTCGCGTCGCGCCGCATGCTCGCGGGCAAAGAGGGCATCACGCTCTTCCCCGAGGCGAATGCGTTCCAGCGCATGGCTGATGCTTTCCACGACCGCCTCGAGCAAAGCGACTTCTCCCTCGTCGAAGCGCTCGTCGTAAAGACGTGCGACGCCGACCACGCCGCGATCGACCTTTCCGGCAAACGGCGCCAGGACGAACTGACGGGCCCCGATCGAGAGGGGATCGTCATGGTGCAGATGTATCTCCTCAACCCGAAGGGCGTACGCACCGTTTTTGTCTTCGAGCAGGTCTGCACGCTGATCGGCCGTGAGACCGTAGGCGCCGACGAGTGTGCGAACGCCTCCGCTTTGAGGTTCCGTCAGGACGAACGCGATCTCGGCCTCGAAGGCCTCACAGAGCTCGGCGGTGAAAAGCTCGCCCAGCTCGGCCTCCGAAGCGGCGGTGTTGACAATTGTGACGATCTGCGCTCGCCGGGCCGCCTCGACGAAGCGCCGAAGCAACTCGTCTCGGCGGTCAACCCGATGAACCGAATGCAACAACGATGAGGCTATAGTTGCGATCTCCTTTCGCACCCCGGATCCGGCCGATCTCTCCGCGTGTGTAGGTACCTGCCATTGCGGGCGGAGGATCCCCGACTGACGAGATAATCGACTCGACCTCGCGCGCGGCGAGCGGATTGCCGAACCGCGCGCTCCTTGCGGCACAGTCGAAGACCAGAACGGCTTCGGCAGGGCCGGAAAGGTTCCGGAGTGCCTCGTCCACCGCGTCTACGGCGCTTCGAACGATGGCTTCCGGCTTCTGCTCGCATACATCGACTGCCGCATTCGCCTCGATGCTCGTTGCGCAGACCAGGCCGCCCCCGGGCACTCGACCGCGCACATATCGTGGCCGGACATCACCGCGGAGCTCCGGCTGTGCAAGCGGATGCGCCATCGCGATCGCTTCGAAATCGTCGTCACTCAACGGAACGTCGCCCACGCCAATCTTCTCGAGGTAGACGGCTTCGGCGGGCCGGCCGTCGAGTTGGAGCAAGACGCGGCCGTGCGAACGGGTGACGATCGACGGCGTGCCACGAGACACACAGCCGTGGGAAATGCCGACACCGATCGGTTGCTGGCTGGCGATGGCGACAGCGACAACGCTTCCCGACAACGGCCGGCCGTCGGCGAACTGGGCTCTCGTTTCGCCTCCGGCGGCTCCCCCTGCGAGCGGGATCCGCCCACCCGCGATCTCGTAGGCCCCGTCGACGATCTCGGCTTGGTCGCCCGACTCGGAGTCGACGAAGAGCAGGAGCGCGACATGACTTCCCTCGCGATCGACGTCGACCAGCGCTTCGGCGGCGGCAGTGCGCCCGGCGGAGCGCGGGTCGGCGGAGTTGGCGGTGCCGATTCCGACCGGAACCGAGGCGTCGAACGCGACCGCAGAGCAGCCGCTCTCGATGGCCCCTCCCGGCGTAATGACGCCCGTCCCGGTCATGCCGGCGACGCGCGCTTCTCCCGCGGCCCCGTGAGCCTGAATCGCCGTCTCCCGAGGATCGAGGTCGCCGGTCGGGAAGATCAGGACGAGACCGGGGTCGCGCCCGAGAGCTTCGACCGCTTCATCGACGGCGTCGAAGGTCGCGCGGACTCCGGTAGCGGCGCCTGCGCCGGCGAGACGGTCTCGCGTTCGTACGAGGTCGGGCGTTGCCACAGAAAACACCTTCCTCTCTCTACGAGGCCCGGCGGAAGTTTCTCCTTTCCCACCCCTTCACAAACCACCACCCTACTCTCGGGGTTAGTTTTTCTCCCCGATCGGGGACGCCAGAGATCAGATGCGGCTCCGGTCAAGCCTGCGGCTTGCGCCTCTGGCGCTCGTACTCCTCGCTCTTGCGCTGCCGGCGACGGCCGTCGCCGAGGATGCACCGTTCGTCGGCTGGAGCTCGCTCTTGCCCGGGCTCTCGCTTCCTTACGACGTCGACAGCCCGAACGACTGCATCGCCGGCCGGGTTCAGTGCGTCGACAAGGTCATCCGCCAGATGACCACGAGGTTCGAGCCGCTTGCTTCATCGTGTGACCACGACGCGATCTTCGCCCTGACCTACCTGCGCGTGACCGAGCAGTACCGAAGGACCGTCGAGACGCCGACGTTCTTCGACGACACCTCCTTCGTGAATCACGAGGACGTCCTCTTCGCGCGCTACTACTTCGCCGCCTACGACGCCTGGGCGGCGGGAAGGACTGCCTCTGTCCCGCCTGCGTGGCGAGTCGCGTTCGACGCGGCGCGAGATCATGCCGTTTCCGCGAACGGCAATCTGCTCCTTGGCATCAACGCACACGTCCAGCGCGACCTCCCGTTCGTCCTTTACAGCGTCGGGCTCGTCAAGCCGGACGGCACCAGCCGGAAGCCGGACCACGATCGGGTCAATCAGATCCTCAACCGCGTGACCGATGACGTCATTGCCGAGGTCGCGCGCCGCTTCGACCCGACCATCGATGACACCAATCTGCCGACGGGCCTCGACGATCTCGTGCTCTTCCAGAGCATCGCGAGCTGGCGTGAGACCGCGTGGAGGCACGCAGAGTCACTTGCGCTCGCCCCGACGCCCGAGGCGCGCGACGCAGTCGCTCACGAAATCGAGGACTACGCCGAATCGCAGGCGCGCGGGATCCGGATGGCGACGCAGTACGTGCCACTCACGGGCGGGCGCGCGTCGCGCGACGCCTATTGCGCGACCCATTGGGCAAGCTAGGCGCAGCCGCGCGCCTCGCCACGTAGCCGGGCGTCAGTTCGCGCCGTATTCGTACGCGCCGATCTCCGGAGCGCGGCCCCGGGGACGCCCGGTCATGTCGTGGGTCGGAGCGTGGCTGCGGCTCCCCCTGTTGATGAGGCGCCGCGACCGCGCCGTCGGGCGGCCTCGCCGATCGAGGTGCGCGAAACCGACCTGATCGGAGCGGGAGCACCTGTGACCGCGGATGATCACGTTCGAGATCGATCCGCGCGCGCCGAAGCAGACGCGGCCCCAGGTGCGCAGCAGTCCGATGACGTTGTTGACGATCAGGGGCCGCTCGCGCCGTGAGTAGCCCCCGTATCGGTAGGCGCGGCTGATTCGCAGCGAGCCCGCGTAGCCGTCGATCCGCTTGAAGCCCGTCAGCATTGTGTTGTTGACGACCTCGACGAAGCGCGGGAGGCGACCGGAGCCCTTTACGCCGATGATGAGCGCGATCCGAGCCCGATATCTCGGAACACGGGGGTCGGTCCCGACGAAGACATTGTTGGCGATCGAGACGTGGTCGACGGGGCCTGTGAGGGACAGCTGGGCGCCGCCGTACTTGTAGACGCCGAAGTGGTTGCGCTCAACGCGCAGCCACTTGCCCGCGAACAGCTGGACGAGATCCTGGTGACCGCAGCGCACCCGGCCGAGGAGGCGAAAACGGCACGGAAGTGCCCGCTCGAAGCGGTTCCGTCGGATCGTCAGGTGAGAGCCAAACCGCCCGTGGATGAAGTCGCAGCCGTGACAGTCGTGGAACCAGTTGTCCTCGACGGTGACATGTCTCGTCCGTCGGAAGAGCATGAGGCAGTTCGACCACGCGACAGAGCGATCCCCGCAATGAGTGAACGTGCTCCGGCGGATCGTGACGTGCCGCGAAGCCCACGCGGTCACCGACGCAGAGAGACGCGTGCCCCGCGCGGTGACGACGAGGCCGTTGAGGTCGATGTGCTTGGAGCCGTTGACCTCGACGATCGCGTGCTGCCTTCGCGGCGAGATCCTCACTCGAGTGAGCGACACGTGCTTGGTGCGGTCGAACACCAGCCGCTCGATCCGCACGCCCCGCCTCCCGATGATGCGCAGCGGGCGATCGGAGCGCGGCGGCACCACGAGCGTGCGGTAGTGGTTCGGCAGCAGCCGGATCGTGCCGCCCGAGTTCGCGAGCTTCGAGACCGCGGCCTGGAACTGCTTGTCGTTCCGCACGCGGATCGTCTTGCTCGCCGCGGGCTCGGCCGCAGACGCTGCCGCCAGCATCACGATGGCGAGCAGTGCGGATGCCACTGGCCGAGCGGCGCTCATCCAACACCGCTGGATGGGGCCCGCAGGGATCCGACGACGGCGAAGACCACGGCCGTGACCGGCACGGCAAGGTATGCCCCGGCGATGCCGAAAAGCGAGGCGCCCGCGGCGACCGCGAGCAGGATCACGGCGGGGTGAAGGTCGACGGTGCGGCTCTGGATGATCGGTTGCAGGAAGTTGCCTTCGATCAACTGGACGGCGACGACGAGGACCAGGGTCGCTAGCCCGAGCTCCCAGCCACCGTCTGCGAAGGCAACGAGCGCCGCCACCAGCCCCGAGACGAACGCGCCGACGAAGGGGACGAAGGCGCCCATGAAGACGAGGACGGCCAGCGCGAACGCGAGCGGCACTCCCAAGATCCACAGCCCAAGCCCGATCAGCGAGGCATCGATTGCAGCGATGAGCGCCGTTCCACGGACGAAGCCGCCGAGGACGTCCCACGCCCGCCGCCCTGCCCGGTCGATCGCCGGGCGTGTCCCGGGCGAGAAAAACGCCAGGATCCACGTCCACAACCGGGCGCCGTCGCGCAGCACGAAATAGAGGATCGCGATCGCGAGCACCAGGCCCGTGATCAGGCCGATACCCGCCTGGACGCCAGAGGCCGCATAGCCCGATGCCTCTTGCCACGAATCGCCCAGTGACGACCGCAGATCCTCGGTCCTGTCGAAGGACAGGTTGAAGGGCTCGGCTTCGAGTCGAGTCGTGATCTCGTCCACGGCCTGGGCGACCGAGTCCCTGAGCTCCTCCCACTGCCGGATGACCGACGTCGTCACGATCGCGATCAACCCGGCGACCAACACGAGCCCGGCCAACAATGCAATCGCGGCGGCCGGGCGCTCGAGCCGCAGGCTCCGCAGTCGCTCAGCGATCGGTGTGAGGGCCGGCGCCACGGTGAGCGCCACCATGATCGGGAGAACGATCACCTGGAGGTACCAGAGCAGCGCGATCACGGCGAACAGCGCGGCCCCCACAGCGAGGAGCCGCCATGACCAGTCCGCGGCTTTCGCGAGGTTCGGCGGCACGGGGGGCACGTTCACCGGCCAGATCATGCCGCCACAGCGGGTCGCTCACGGTTCGAAGCGACCGGCGCGCGAGCGTGACCGAGTAGCAGCGGCGCGGTCCCGCTGAATTCGAGCGGCCTACGTCTTCTTCAGCGCACGAACGCGGTCAGTCCGGGTACTCGTCCTTGCGCCAGGCGCGGGGCTCCTCGGGCTCAGGCTTCGGCGTTCGCTTGATCAGGAACGAGCTGTACGGGGCGACGAACGGATCGGGCGCCGACACGGTGTAGGTGTGGTACACGGTTCCGTTCTCGCGCGCGAAGGCGATGAAGCTCGGGTTCTCGCGCATGCCGTCCTCGAGCTTCGCTCCGACCTGCCTCCCCCAGTCTTCGAGCCACTCGGGCGGATTTTCGAGCGTCTCCTTGACCTCGGGGATCTCCTGCGCCTGCTCGGGCGTGAGGGCGAGCCCGTAGTCGAAGGGAAAGTCCGTGCCATTGGTCGAGACGTAGGGAAACTGCCAACCCATCCGTTCCTTGTAGGCGATGAGCCGATCGATCGGTGCACGCGAGAAGCAGATCACCGTCACGTCGCGGTGATTCAGATGCACAAGCGTCGCTCCGATCTCGTCCCCCACCATCGAGCACCCCGGGCAGGCGCCGAGCTCGTAATCGGGGCCGAACATGATGTTGTACGCGAGAAGCTGCGAGCGCCCGTCGAAGAGCTCGGCGAGCGTCTTCTTCCCTTCCTCGGTGGCGCACTCGTACTCCTTCTCCACGGGCACCCAGGGAAGCTGACGTCGCTGCTCGGTCACCTTCTGGTCGAGCTCGGCCTGCTCGCCCTCGAGCTTCGCAAGCTCGTCGCGAGCCGCCTGCCATTCCTCGCGGGTTCCGATCGTGTGCTCGGGCATCCTGCGCCTCCTTCTGCCGTGTTCGTCAGTTCAGCGTAGGCGGCTCGTGGATTCCCCGGCGACCGCCTATCGCGACCGGTAGTTATGACTGTCGCGTCGCGCCGAACTCATCGGGCGCCCGACTGCCCTATGACTCGGTCGCCGCGCCGCGTCCCTCGGCAACGCGGACACGCTCGGCGAGTGCCTCGAGCAGCACCCACGCCATCTCGGGATGGCTCTCGACGAGCGGGCGAAAGCTCCACACCGGCAGCTGGTAGCCGTGCACCTGCGTTTCCGCCTTCACGGTCGCGCTGCGCGCCGACTTGTCAATCAGCGCCATCTCGCCGAAGGCCTCGCCCGGGCCCAGCCGGCCGACCGCCTGGCCGTGGACGGTCACGGCTACCTCGCCCGTTTCGATGACGATGAACGTCTTGCCGGACTCGCCTTCCTCGGCGATGGTCTCCCCAGGAGCGTACGTCCGCTCCATGAACTCGCCCGCGAGCCGCTCGAGAAAGCGGTCGTCCGCATCCGCAAAGAGCGGGACTCCGCGCAACAGATCGAGACTCGGGTCGGGCACGCAGCGATCCTATCCAGTTACCTTGGCGCGACGCGCGGGTCGAAAGGCGATTCAACCGCGATGTGCGATAGTCCCGCGCCATGTGCTGTCTGGTCCTGACGGCGGGGTTCCTCGGTCCGCGCGTTGCGCTCCTCGCCTGGTGGATTTTCGGTGACCGCGTCGAGCTCGCGTTCGACTCGTGGGTCTGGCCGCTGTTAGGCGTGATCTTCCTCCCCTGGACGACGCTCGGCTACTTGCTCGTCTGGTCGCCCATCGTCGGGGTCGACGGCGGGGAGTGGATCGTCGTGGCGCTCGGGTTCCTGGCCGATGTGTTGACATACACGAGCCGGGCGGCGACGTCTCGGTACCAGTCGTCGCGCGCGTACTAGCTCGCCGACTTCGGAGTCGAACCGCCGCCCCTGGGTGCACGAGAGCCTGGTCTAATTCGCCGCATGCAGTTCG
>Ga0193741_1000121_pt1 | contig 19901 bp, 24 predicted proteins | sample L2s2metaG_FD_143059 | JGI IMG/M metagenome (GOLD analysis project Ga0193741, IMG submission 143059) | Soil microbial communities from a riparian zone of the East river system, Colorado, United States - L2s2 | ecosystem: Environmental > Terrestrial > Soil > Riparian zone | place: USA: East River...
ACGACTAGTATTATCACTCCCAATATGGACAAGATTGTATTCATTAAAATGATTATGATTGTCGTTGTGACTAGTGTTGGCGTATTACAACATAATATCAATAACACAACAGCACAAGAACAGCCACCAGCCACAGTGAAAGTGGCCGCTGGAGGGGGAAACGCTACTGCTCCGTGGACTATATTTGTCCCCCAAGAAGTAGAGATAAGCGCTGGCGAAAGTGTAACATGGTATAATCCAACAGAGGCAGCAGCGGAACCCCACACTGTTACATTTATGCTAGATATTAACACCATGGCAGGAGTAGTATCTCCTCTTCTTGTTGCAAATACTACAAAATTCATCCCTCTACCGCCGGGTTCTAATAATGAAGAACTTTTGATACCCGATAAAGGCGGAATGAGTACCCTAATGGGCGTTAATGCAAGAACATACAACCCTGTTACAATTGATTCTTCAGGCAACGTAAAGTACATGAATCCTAATGCAAATTATTCTATGACTGGTACTGAGAAGTATGTTAATTCTGGCTGGTTTCTTCCAACAGGACTTGAACAGCAATATCCTGGCTCTGGGAACGCATTTACTGCTACATTTGAAAAGCCTGGAACATACAATTATGTGTGTATTCTGCATCCATGGATGACAAGTAGTGTAGTGGTTAACTAGTGAAACTGCCTCGTGATGTATCTCCCATAATTTATTATGACCACACATTCCTCTGGATTAACTGACAAAGCCTTTTTATTTTCCAAGCTTTCAACCGGAATGACGAGATTATTCATTTATGGCCAAATTCCTTCATAGGCTGGAACTTATGAAGTTACTAATTTTTACTAGATGTTTAGGACTATATCAATACTGTAGTGATATGACGCCGTATATTTGAGTTACAGAAAATAATTTAACTTGTACTATGATGGTACCCTGTTGTTTTTAACATAATTTCTCTAATTCTCGTACACATATCACAATGTCTGGGGCAGTTGTCATGGATACATACAGCTATTGTACAATTACAATTAAAGCACCACAATTCCTTAGGTGGGAAAGAATCCATAAGATACTAAATTAGAGTGTTGTCTAAATTAATAACTGTTTCAGCGTTATAATATACAAGGTAAATTACTTCATTAAAACTAGGTCTAATAGTTACTCAAAAAAATAGTCTTTCTTACTATATGCCAACATTTCACTACATCCAGGACATTCTTCCACATTATTATTTGGAGCTGCAGTTTCAAATGCCACTTCATTTATTTGTGTAAACGAAGGAAATTTGAACTTACAATTTTTGCATCTGACCATTAACTTGGTCATTTAACCTTAATCGATGTGAAGATATATATCAAATTTATGGAAGAATTTAGTTAAAGATGTTGAAATTCTCATGATTATGAGGATAGGACTCGTCGTTTTATAATGCGATGAATTTAAGGTCCTAAGAAATACATGATTTAATGACAGTAGATTCACATGTTATCGCATCGCGTATGAGGATTCGTATTGTTGACATTATGCCAGCATCATGAATTCACGTATTCTCATTTTATACGCTCTCCCCCTCCCTTTAACTAACTTCTCATTTTATTACTGCCGCCGATACTTACATATTTACATGCATGAGTATCTAGCTGACAGAAGTTTTCCATATGGTGAATGTATAGAATGCAAAAAAAGAACTGCTCACTTTTGTATTAGGTGCCTTTATTGTTACTCATGCCATAGCAAGGTTGAGAGGTTAGAAAAAGAGAAAGATGTTAGAGTAACTAGGCATGGGTATTATCAAATTTTAAGACAATCTCCATTTCTCGTATATAAAAGGACAAGGACTAGCTAATTGCCTAGTTAAATGACAGTGTATTTGAAACATAAGTAATAGTAGAACAGAAATCAATATTCGTTAACTTCCTGTAAAGATTAAACTAAATCATTTACCGCAACTTTCAAGCATCCACAGAGTATCTTTATGTATACCTTACTGGTAATATCATCATATAATGAAACAATTCGAAAATGGCAGTAATGATAGCAAAAGTTGTGAACATTTTGTTGACATAGACGAAAATAAAGTTTCCCCTAGAACATCAACTTGCGAAGAATGTGAAAGGGAGGGATCCAATTGGGTAGCATTACGTATGTGTCTAGAATGTGGTCACGTTGGTTGCTGTGACTCTTCAATAGGCCTTCATGCAACAAAACATTTCAATCAGACAGGTCATCCTGTCATGATTGCATTACCTAATAAGTCATGGAAATGGTGTTATATACATAAACAGTATTCGTAAATGCTAGTATGCACTATTATAACAAGAACTATCTCAAACCCATAATAATGCAAATATGCGTGATGTGGACTCTAGTTCAAGTTATTACGAAGGATTAACTTGTTTTTAAGTGATTATGACTTATATTAAACAAAGACTGATTTCGTTATGAAAAAACTAGAAATAATTATACCTGATAGGCGACTGCATGACGTAAGTGAGATTTTAAAAGTTGCTAACACTGGCGGAATGAGTTATTATAGAATTGAGGGAAGAGGGAGGATAAAAGCAGAAGCTGTTGCAGTGGGCAGAGGAACTATGCATTATAGACCAGAATTCATTCCAAGGTATAAGGTTGAGGTGGTAGTTAAAGATGAACAAGTCGATGGCCTAATTAAGACTTTTGTGGAAAGGTTGGGAGATAACATAGGAGGAAAAATCTTTGTTATAGACATTCCCATAGCAGTAGATTTAACAACCAAAAAAACAGGAGAGTATGCTATATAATGCTATATAATGCTACATCTAAGAACTATTGTTCAAAGCTAAAAATCTAACATTTCCTGGTTTTTAGATTCAAAAAGCTTTTTCTCAATATCATCACTTTTATTTCCATAAGATCTATAGAGTCTCTCCGAATATCGACTCAAGCCTTCATCATTCCTTCAAGTCTACTTATCTTATTAGAGAAAGCGATTCTTTGCTTCCATACTTGGTATATATTTCATCGAATTTGGCAGCCTTTTCCTTTGCCAAATTCCCATTGCTATCATACATTTTTGTGAAATTCGCACGCATTGACAAATTACCATTTGAATCAAAGAATCTTATACTATAACTTTGTCTTCCATCCGATCTAGGTTCTTTTACAAACCTTACTTGTACAACTTCTTTCATATTTAGGTGAATGTGCCATGGTCTGTTCTCATCACCTATTGTTGCCCATTTCTCTCTAATTCTAAAAGGTAATGCTTTCTCCACTCTTGCTTCAGCTATACTACTTCCACTATTAACTGATAGAAGTATATCTTGTTGGGATAAGATATCCGAAATTAACTGATAAGCTAGATCGTATGATGTGTCTGATCCCATGGTAGTCCCATGGGATAACAACATCATGATTCATTTATATTCATATGTATCAATACAAACTATGAACCAATGAAACTCCCCAACCCATAGGTAGAGATTAAAAATTAAGCATTGTAGAACTACTTATAGTTATGTGAATGCATGTGAGCCTGCATGCTTGATTCTGAATAAGATTTGAGCAATTGTTCATTTCCGAAAAATTCTCTAGCATCTCCATGAAATGACATTTTCCTATTGATACATGCGACCTTATTTGCAAGTTTATTTACTGCGTCAAGATCATGTGAAGCTAATATTATAGTGATATTTCTTTCAGAATTTAATTTTCTTAGTAGGGCATAGAATCTGTTTTGTGTTTCCAGATCAATACCGGTTGTAGGTTCATCAAGTATCAGCAAATCGGGCTCGTTTACAAGAGCTTTTGCTATAAGTACACGTTGTTGCTGTCCTCCTGAAAGTTCGCCAATCCTTTTATCTTTTTGTTCAAGCAATCCCACAGTTTTAAGAGCAAAAATTATTGCGTCTTTATTGGTTTTTCTATATAATGCTCCCAGTGAAACAATTTCTTCCACTGTCGCGGGAAAACCCTGATGAATATTTTTTTTCTGTGGTATATAGCCAATTCTTTTGAGGGCCGTTCTATTGTTTCTTATATCTTCATTGAATAACGTTATCTTCCCTTGATAACCTTCAAGTAATCCAAGTATCAAACAAAATAGTGTAGTCTTGCCTGCACCATTAGGACCGATTATTCCCAACAAATCGCCCTGATCTGCCTTAAATGAAATATTCTCTAAAACCAGATCTGAATTATATCTGTATGTAACATTGTCAAGCTTTATTACTTCGTGCAATCAAAATGTTCCCCCATTCCCCCATACGGGACATGATTGGTACTTGAGCATTCAATATTTGAGTCCAGTAATAATGGACTATTTTCTAATTTGCTATGAATAAAATGCACATATTGTCTGGAATTGGTTTTGTTCATAGCACTAATCTCTGCTGCTTCTGTTGCCACAGTAGACGAAGGTGTAACTACTGGTAGAGTTATTGGGATTGCAATGCCTATCTGCCCACTTGTCAAATTCAAACATAAATACATATAATAAGAATATATAGTTATGTTAATAAAAAATATGAGTTTACTTATAAGTTGGTTAATAATCAATATCAAAATTGACCACCCGCTAATCACTAAAAATACAATTAATAGAAAGTACCAAAAATATGCTTTGGTTACCTAGGATATGAATGATGAAACAACGTGGTTTGAAATAACAAATACGCGAACCCATTATATGTCCATGAATTGATTATGGTTATTATTTTCAAAATACCTGATTTGTTGTTGCTTAATGTACTCGAATTTCCTTCAGTTCTATAAGAGCTTAGAGTATGTCAACTAATTCTAACGCAGGAATAATTTTTTTTACTAGTCCGATAGGCTTAGGTCATGCTACACGTGATATTGCAATCGCCGAAAAGTTGAATAAATTTGGAAAAGGTAAAGAAGACATTCATTTTGTAACAGGACAGCAGGCTTATGAATTAATCTCAAGCAGAGGCTATCTTGCATCAGATTTGTATAAGCCTGAGAAATTTTCTATACAATCAGGGGAATTGCGTCACCCATTTAAATGGCTATTAAGATATTTTTGGTATTATAGAAAATGCAAAGGTATTGCAGAAAAGATTGTGAAATGTCAAGTTAATGAATCTAGTAGCGATCTGATAGTTAGTGATGAAGATTTTGCTTCCATAGTAGTGGCTGAGAAAACTGGCCATAAGAGAATTCTAATTACCGATATAACAGAGACTCATTTTGTTAAAAGTAAATTTGCATCTATTATAGAAAAGAAAATGAATAGTTCAATGCAGAAAATCATGAAAAATTGCGATCATGTTATCATTCCTGACATTGGAGTTGATGTTGACAATATTATACATGTTGGCCCGATAGTCAGAGACGTTAGTAAAGATAGAAATACACTGCGAAAAGTGTTTGGTTTTAACAAGCAAACAGTACTAGTGTGCGTAGGCGGAACAGATGCGGGAAAATACCTAATAGAAAAAACAATCGAAGCATATAGAATACTTAAAAAAAAATTTGACATCGATCTCGTAATAGTTTTGGGTCCATCCATAAATTTGACGGCATATCATAATGAAGATATCCGGATTTTGAGGTTTGTGGATAATTTACATGAATATATTTATGCATCAGATTTGATAATTTCCCTTGCGGGACGATCGACTATGGACGAATCTATGGCATATGGCATTCCTGGCATATTTATTCCAATAAAGAACCATTTTGAACAAGAAGAGGGCGCTAAGCGTCTTGGTTATAAATATGATGACATCTTTAGGCTCGAAGATCTCATTGGAGATAAACTTCGCACAAATAACTTTATTGGTAAGACTAATTTACAGACGAATGCTAATGGTGCTGAAAAGGCCGCCAAGCTGATTTTAGAAACTCTTTAGATTTCCTTTCTTCCTATTCAACCAAAAAATAAGTTCTTGTTATCACTATATTTTTCAATATTATTTAATCAGAAAGCTATAACAGCGTGGAATTGTTACCTAGGGATAATTATGTCATTATGCTACGTAGATACAGATATAAAAAGATGATAAGCTCTCTTGAAGGAAAAAACCCTTAAATTATGAAGATAGCACACATAAACAATACTTCTGGAATAGCCTCCGTAATTGCAAAAGAACAGAAAAAGCATGGACATGAGGTAGATGTTTTTGTATTCAATAAAATAATCCACTCACAGTTTGGAGGTATTATGATTAATTACAAATCTCCATTCGCTAGATGGAATCTCTTCAAAAAGATAAAAGAATATGAAGTCTGGCACTATCATTATCCCTATGGTTCCCTAAAAAGGAGTCTAGAAAAACGAAACAAAGATAAGGTTTATCTTAAGCATTATCATGGCGGAGATCTACGGGGCAGATATGATAATGATTTTTGTTTAGTCTCGACTCCAGATTTACTACAATACTCCCCAAATGGTAAGTGGTTGCCAACTCCTATAGATATTGCTGAAATAAATGAAAGAATTTATTCCTCTCTACAAAGAAACGATGGGACGTTAGAAGACGGAAAACAAATACGAATAGCACATTACCCATATTATGAGAATTTTACATCTACTGACTACTATTCTAAGACATTACAAGAATTAGTCCGTGAAAAGAAATGTGAGTTAGTAGAGATTTTGCGACTTCCTCACGTCCAAGCCTTAAAAGCTGTGAATAGTTGTGATATAGTTATTGGTAAGATATTACCAGGTGTTGGATGGTTTGGAAAGTTCGAACTCGAGGGCATGGCTCTGTGTAAACCTATCATCGCTTATGTTTCTGACAAATTATACGAAGAATATAAACCACCCATATATCGAACTACTAAAGAATCATTCAAACATGATTTAGAGAAACTACTTGAAGATACTTCTGAGAGGCAAAGATTAGGCAAAGAAGGATCAGATTATGTCAGAAAATTTCATTCAGTAGAATCGGTGACCAAAATCGTACAAGAGTCTTATAAACTGCTTCATTCATAGAGTCAGACTGACTGTAAAATAAGACGTAAAGTAACCTACAAATTAATGTATATGAGTTAGTTAATCCCTCTGATTAACAGGTTGTAGGAATTTTGAATATTTAATATATGGTATTAGTATTGTAGCATCCAACAGAATAGTATGAAGGGTATGGTAGTAAATTGACTCTTGTTACAATTGCTAAGTTTGGGGGTAGTGCTCTAGGTGTAGATGGTATATTAATTCCGAAAGTAGTTAATAGAATTAAACAAATAATAGATCAAAATACTAAAGTTGTTGCCGTCTTCTCTGCCCCTATTGTCGATTATGAAAAAAAAGTGTCCTCGATGACTGACGTTGCCATACGGATTGGCAAAAATTATGCATCCTCTAATCCTGTAGAAATTGAGATTCTTCGACAGGTTTATGAACAAATTGCCGTCAAACATATATCGAATGAAAAGTATTACAATGAATTTATTCAAAATCTTGAGAAATTCAACCGCCAAGTAATAATTTCATTGAAACAGGCAGCCGAGAATAGGCGGTTCGTTGATGTAGTAAGATCAAGAACACTTGCGTACAGTGGTGAAATTACAATGTCCTATTTAATGGATTATGTAATGCGGAGTCATGGCATTAAATCAGATCATGTAGACATACAGAGATGGCCAATAATAACTGACGATAATTTTGAGGCCGCTAATTTTATGCTGGGAGAATCAATGCATAATAGTAGTCATTTAATAGATCTAGTTGAACATAATGAGGTCGTAGCAATAGGAGGGTTTATTGGCAAAACTGTTGATGGTTTGGAAACTACATATGAACGTGGAGGTTCGGATAGAACGGCTGCAGACACCGCGATTTTACTACACGATCATTATAAAATCAAAATAGATTTTGAGAAAGATAATGCTGTATTGAGTGCTGATCCTAGAATCGTAAAGGACAATCTTCAATATGTAAAATATCTGTCCTATAACGAGGCAAGATTAGCCGGAATGTTTGGGATGAAGATTCTCGATCCGGTAGCTATCAGAGAGATAGATAATAGCAATCTGGATATTCCCATAGTTATCACAGATATGACAGATCCAAGAAACACTACGGTAATTCAGCAGGATATAACAACAATAGCAGCTGCTATGGATGATAATCAAGGGGAATACAGTAATAATTTGGTAAAGATCGTAACAGGAAGGAGAAATTGTGCTATTGTAAGAATGGAAAGTATAGCAGCCTCCTATATCATAGCATCATTGGAAAAAGATAAACAATATCACGAGTTCGTAAAGTTATCACCATACAAAATAGATCGTGGAGAAATTACAAGGCTTCTCTTTCTTGATGGAGATTATGTTAGGAGACACGAACGTCATTTCAGAGCATATGATCCAAAGGTAGAGATTGTTTATGAAAGAGGTGTGGTTACTCTAATTGGCGATTTGATGTGGCGAATGCCAAAAATAGCGTCAACAGCCAGCAGCACGGTCGGAGAACATGATATTAACATATTAAATTTAGATGCCCAAGAAGAAACATCTAGGATTTTAATAATTGTGGAAGATAAGGGAACCAATGTTGGAGATGCAGTAAAGGCGATTCATACAAAGCGAATCAAGGTTAATAGTAACAATATCACCTAAACGATATGACCAATAATAGGAAGAAAATATGGATGGACGGATCCCTTGTAGATTGGAATAAAGCAACGATTCACATTTTAACACATGCATTGCATTATGCAACTGCTGTTTTCGAGGGAATTAGATGTTACAAAACTGTTAACGGTTTAGCAATTTTTAGACTTTCAGACCACATACAACGATTAATAAATAGTGGTAAAATCTATTTCATGGATATCAAATATTCCAAGGAGGAATTGGAAAGAGCAGTAATTGATACAATAAATGCAAATGAAGTTGGAGAAGAATTCTATGTGCGTCCAATTGCATATTATGGTTATGGCAAAATGGGGGTTAATCCTCTACCCAATAAAGTTTCGATAGCAATTGCTGCATGGACATGGGATGAATATCTAAAAAAAGAGAATCAACATAAAGAGAAGGGTGTACGACTTATGGTTTCGGCTTGGATGAGAATCGATGGGAGAACAATGCCATTTCTTGCTAAAGCAACAGCAAACTACGCTAATTCTGCACTTGCCAGAGTTGAAGCAATAAGGGCAGGATTTGACGAAGCAATCATGCTTAATACAAATGGTAAGGTCATAGAAGCTAGCGCAGAAAATATATTCATAGTAAAAGATGGATTGTTAATTACTCCACCTATTACATCTGGAGCTTTAAATGGTATTACAAGAGATACTGTTTTGGCTATAGCAAAAGAAAATAATATTCCACATGAAATTAGAGATATTACTAGGGACGAACTTTATATTGCCGACGAAGTATTTTTAACAGGAACTGCAGCAGGAATAAAACCTGTATCTGAAATTGATAACAGAATAATTGCCGATGGAAAAGACGGCTCGATCACTAATCGGGTTAGGGAAAAATTTGAACTCATAGTTCATGATAGGGGTAACAACCTTAGCAAAAAATGGTTAACGTTTGTTAAGAACACGTAAAAGGTATATTTAGCAATCAAAATCATAATGACGATCTCTAATAAAGTATAATGATAGTGTCATGTCAGTTCATCACTTTATTTCATATCCAGTCCTATTATTCCTGCATTTCCCCAATTCTCTTTTGAAACTTCATAGATTAGGATTCTTACTTTTTCCTCTTGAGTTTTCATAATCCTTGCTGTTTCCCTTGTTAAGACCTCAATTAATTCTCTTTTCTGTTCAACGGATCTTCCTTGGCTTATTGTAATTTGTATTACAGGCATTCTTTATTTATCAGCTTGTGATCGCGCATATGTTTTATTTATATTTTCGATAAAACTAACTATTAGCAGGATGACGAGATTGGTTTAGTTTTGTCTATTTATTGAATGATGGTATTTGATATTTGATATGCTACGCTTAACAAATACAATAGGTTGGGAGTTATCGTTGCGTATCAAAACAAAAGACGATGTGTGAAGACTGACATGGAAAATAATAGTGAATATAAATCACAGAGAGGACTAGGATGATATTAATCCTCATGGGTTTTGAGCTACTTCAAATAATACATTGCAGCCTATAAAATCTGCAAACTAATTTTCAAATAATTTTACGGCTTTTGTGCCTACATTGATTGAAACTAGGTATATTATCCATGAGACGAATTCGGCAAAAGTATAAGCCTGATAGGGCTCAACAGATGATACAAGTAGGGAATAATGTATATAGGTTTTTGATATGATAAAAATTGCTTCGGAAATAGAAAAGGTAGTGAATAATTTCTTGACATCATTCTTTATTTTGTTAGAATTCTTCTTACCTGTTATGAAATCAACGTACTTTGCTTTGTTATCTCTATAGAAAAGGAATGCGAAAAGTGGTATGTAAATTCCATATCCTATTACCAATGTAATTAATGAATTGACGATATCATTTCCATCATACTGCGCATAGATTTGGGTAAATAAGGCTCCAACAAGAAATGAAATCATTCCGGAGACAAGGAGATTTTTGTTAAATAGAATAATGTTTCTGTATTTATCGTAAAAGCTATTCCTTATTGTTCCTTCCCCCCATTCGTATCTAACGATACGTAGATCAGAGAGAATATAAAAACCAAAAGACTGTATGGGATGTTCACTAAAGCTTTTCAATCCCCAAACTCCTTTATGACTACATTAAGAGTTTTTAATCTTCCAGCCAGTGATTGCTGTCCTCTACGATTACTTGTTTAGCAGCTGCCGCCTTTAAATTATGTCTCAGATAGAGAGGATTATCGATTCATATTAATATTGTATTTTTGTTCGACATTCAGCTTGTTTCACTCCATCATAGTCACCATCAACATTAGTAGCATCAATTATTTGTCGGATTCCATTACGCATAAAGTCTTTAGAATATAACGAAATTTGTTTACCCTCTTGCTCTGTTATATAGGAGGTGGCCTGCAATCCAATACTACCAATTATACTTTTTGTCAATGGATCAAGATCTCTAACTGTTAAATCATTTATTATTCTTTCAAAATCTTGCTTTGCTATAGTTGCTTTGACTACATATTTATCTACATAATTATTGTTCGTACCTATCTTCTGAGATGTGATTGTCTTTATATTGTATCCATTCACAAAGCCATCTACTTCCTCTCCTGTTCCACTGAAAATTACAGGTATAATTGTATTAGGTGATTCGATTGCATTAGCTTGAAGTCTCAAAATCAGCAATTCTTTTTCGGCTTGCAATTTTTTATATTTTGCATATGCACCGTCTAAAAGCTCATAGCATTCTCCATTTATCTTTACATTGACATGTTTTTCAGGATAAAAACTAAATGCCATAAAAAAGCTAATTGTACCTCCTACTAACAAAACAATGATGACGGGTATTGCCAAGGTCCGAAAATTTACCATATTTGTACCTCATCTCATTTGCTTTGTTGCTTATTCATAATCGATGTAGTATTTGTAGCGTCTTTCGACTTCCTTGTCATTTCCAACATTTATGCTATAAATTGCCTTCTGTAATCCTGTCTTAGCGTATTCTGTAAGTTGTGCCTTCTGAGGATTGTTTGGAAAATAGCTCGAAAGAGTATGCTCAAAATGCTTCATAAACTCTATAACCTTTCCTCTATACTCTTCTATGGAAGGGCGTTTGTTCTCCGATACTTTAAACCATGTAGTTGTACAAGGAGCTGCATAGTTCCTGGAAAGCTCTTCAATAACTCGATCTATTTCAAAATATTCTAGTTTCATTTCTATATGTGTAGTATCGTTGAATAGACTAATATTCATCCCGGAAATAGGGAATGATACAAAATTCCTAATCGGAAGATAATTTTGACTCCGGAACTACATTAATTTTCAGTATTTTCCGATACGGAAATCTAATATGCGAATAGAAGCTCTGATTTGTATTTGCGCGAATTATTTGATTTGAAGTTATAAACATGGGATTGAATGCCAGACTATATCTAATTTTATTTTTAACAGATGACCATACATAGTACTTAAAGTCAGGGATTTGTCCCCATTTTTTTAAATCACTATTCGAATTATAAGATAAAAATAGTTCTTATATGTAGTGAGGACATAGTTTTACAGAAATACTCATTTGATAGACAAGAATTCTGCCGCGCTAAAGAAAGAAGTAAGTTCCTTGGATACTTGATCACAAAATACTCCTAGTATCTCGAAATCTGCAGGACTGAGCTTTTTTTCACTAAACATCCCAAGTACACCTATGGATTGACCTTTGGATACGAGAGGATATCCTGCAAACGATTTCAGCTTCTCCTTTTTCGCCCATTCATGATGCCTTATTCTAGGATCGTTTATAACATCATTTGAAATCGCTGGTTTCTTTGTTCTTACAATTGGTCCTATCTTATTAGAATCTAAAGGTACCTTAGAGAATTCCCCATGAATATTTTTGTATTTTCCTGCGCTGAACTTTAGCATTAAATATTTCTTTTCCCTATCAATAAGCCAGATTCTTGCAAATTTCGCATCAAAATATTTCACTACACTTTCAACTATAAACTGAAGTTTCTATTCTGTTATCGCATTATAAACATGATAGGATAGGATTACCTAATATTAGAAAGTGAGAACGCAACATGGTGATGACTCCTTAGTAAAATATTTTACCAAGGGGTAGGGTAACCTTACCATATTACTTCGATTGCAATCCCTATAAAGATTATGACCGTAGCCATAAGTATTTTGGTAAGTTTATTTCGTGAGCTAACACTTGAGACAATCATACTCTAAAAGTATAATATACGATAGGAGAGTATAAAATCAGATGGAGTATTAGAGTCAAAGAACATCTTGGATTAATAGCTATTATATCAATAACAATAACGGTCGGAGTAGTTCTGAGTGTTTTAAATCTTTTGCCTGAACAACAGGCCATGAAGTTTAATCCTTTGTCTGAAACACCAATAAAGACTGACTTTAGAGTATTAAAAACACCTAGTCCCGGAAATAATACTTACATATATGCTCTAAATAATGTTGCAGAAGAGGCTCTACGTATAGCCCAGAATGACAAAAGCGTAAAGCAGATTATCAGTGAGCAAAAAGATAAAGCACTGACCATAGCAGCGGTCCAGCCTACTGTTATTCTAGATGAAAGGAATAGTACTGGAAAAGCTAGTTACAAAGATGCCATAGGTCAAATCATTATCGTAGCTAATTGGCAATACATTGATGGGAAGCCCTACTCTAAAGCAGCAGATTTCAACGAGATTAGTAACAAAATAGAAGAATCCCACCAAAGGATCTGGAACATATTTGTAGACTTGAATAAGCGAACAGTTTCCAAAATATCAGAAGAATCTGAGAGAGTTATTAGAAAGACCGTACAGCCAGATCTCATTTATACAGAGGTCAACATGTTTATGCCGGATTTAGTCAATGTGAAAGCTGGCTCAGAAATAAAATGGCCAAACGATTCTAATCTTCCACATAATGTAGTCGGCACTTATAAAAAAACTGCATCAGGCTCACAGCCACAGCCACAGCAGAATGTAACAATAGATAGTGGTTTTATACAACCTGGCGAATCATGGAAATATGTTTTCAACGACAAGGGAATTCTGGAATATCATTGCACCATCCACTCAGCTAATGGAATGAAAGGTACAATCATCGTGTCGTAATGTATCCACATATCAGGAATATTCAGATTGTACTTTATCAAGGACATTGACACTAGTGATATATACGTCACTCCATGACATAAGTTATTATGGAATTTATTAAACCCCCATAAACCGTTTAAAAGTACCTTTAAATGGTCTATATCAACGAATATTGAATGAGAATGTCAGATCCTGTTAGCACAAATGATGGGGAAAGAGACAGAAACATTATCAGAGATAATTTAATGGCCCAAATATGCGAAAGACAGCATAACTTTGATATGAATGGAGGGGATCAGCGGTGGAGTTTTAAGGAGATATGGAAGTCAGGTTTTTCAGGCTTTAAAGATAGGAAATTTATAGATAAGATCGTAGACGAATACAGAAACGAAACTGATTATTTTGATATTGATAATAATGACAAGGTAGGTCTCACTGATCGAGGAAAAAGGTACTGCAAGGAAAGACAATAAGTTCACCTTATCCGAACTCATCGGTAAATGATTGATTAGAAGATTATGCATCCTTATTATTGTATTTTATAATCCTTTGAGTTTAGTATTCGAACATTGCCAAAATACCTACTTGCTGATGATTCACTTAAGTCGTCTAGTATCCTCTGTCTCCTGAGGTGTAGCAGTATCATACATACTATCATGTGATTCTTCTTCTAGATGCTGTATCCTTTCTTCATTTGTAGAGAATTGCTTCCCACATACAAAACATTGAAAACCTGAAGGCGTTTTTGGATCTTCTTTTCTGGTATTACTTTTATCATCTTGATTATAAAGTCCTTTCTCTTCTTTTGTATCATTCGAAGAACTCATAAATCTTCTACCTACTATATTTGATCTCCTGAACGTTCGTCATTTGTAACTATCAATATGGACACTATACTATAAAAAATCATAATTTAAAATCAATTTTGGAACTGTCTTAGATAGATATATTTTTTAATCATATTGCTAGTACTTGTACGTTTGTCCTCTAGTGAAATTATAAGTTGCAAGGAATGTGGTCAACGCTTTGATACAATAGATTTTAGGTATGCATCGTTCGTATTTCCTGTGTATTCATTTCCATTTCCCAGTATAACCATTCTGTATCCCTATTAATGCTAGTTATCAATAGTGCTTAGGAATAATCATGGATTATGTTTAAACACCCTTTTGTTCAATATCTACGACATGAATATGACTATAGTTAATTTAGAAAATTGTAGTTAATAAGATTGGGACTGGATGCTTTGCGCTCAGTAGACTCCGATGATTTGGAAGAACAAGAACAAGATCTTGTCGGGTACCATCATCACATAGCATGCAAAAATTATGACATAACAATTATGAACAAAGTCCTCTCTATTAAGAATCTTAATCATCTAAATCATGCTGACAAGCAGGGTCAGAACGAAGATAACACTAAAAATGATAATAGTAATCTCAAAACAAAAAAAATTATGCTTGTTGATGATGAAGCAGACATACTATGGTTATTCAAAATGATATTAGAATCTGAAGCTAGATTAAAAGTAGATTCATTTTCAGATCCTATTGTTGCTTTGGAGAATTTTAGACCTGGACTATATGATCTACTACTCATAGATATTGCAATGCCTAAAATGAATGGATTTGAACTTTATGATAAGATTAGGGAATTAGATAAGAAGGTGAAAATATCTTTTGTAACAGCAAGCGAAATGTTCTACGAAGAAATGAGAAGGGAAGCGTTTCCTGAATTTGATACAACAATATGCTTTATAAGAAAACCTATCGCAAATCCAGATTTGATAAAACAAGTAAAGCAGATATTGAATATTAAATAATTTCTGTTCGACCTGTTTTTTTATAATGATCAAGAGTTGGCATTTGGGTCTTCCTCACACTACATGACCAATATCTGGAGTATCTAGCATTTTTACACCTTTATTGAAAAATTTTCTTGATGTCATTAGTTAGTGATTTCTAGAAGATAAAAGTATCAGTCATGTTTTTGATCTATATGCTATTACATAAGTTATACCACCACATATTACTCCTATACTTAGTATAACAATAAAAAATGCTATAGGAGGAATAAAAGAAAAGCTGATTCAATACCAGTGTTAACTTTCTAGTCTAACTAAAAGCTTTTAATTCGCCATGAAATTCTTATATAATATACCAAGCGAATGTAGGCAATGAATTCAAAACAAATCTTCATGATGATTGCGATAATTGCAGCACTTAGCGCGGCGATGATAGCTACACCTGTTATGGCACAGAATATGACCGGTGAAAATGTAACCGGTGTAAATGTAACCGGTCCAAATATGACAGCAGGTGCTGGCGGCCCTGCGGCCGAAGGTGGCGAAAGTGAAGGCGAAGACGATGAAGAACAAGAAGGCGATAATTAGCCCCAAATTTTTTTCTTTATTTAAGGCCGATTCGGCTTTGTATTGTTGTCTAATCCTTCATATTTCCCCGATAATTTGACTGACTTTCTTTTTATAACTATTCCGTAATAATTGACCTACCTTATTTTTTATTGAAGTAAGTTGTATGTTATTACAGGCGTGGGCGAAGTCGTTTAGCATTACGTGCCGAAAAATGCAACTATTGGATTCGTTTACCTGCTGAAGCTTGCAGCTAATGGAACTATTGGCCAAGCAGTGGAAGAAGAATCAAAAGAAGGTGAATAAGCAAGCTACCGAATAGTTATAACGTATAACAGCATGCGTCAATGACTTTATCTTTCCAGCTATTGCGCCCCCAAATCGAACTATGAGAACGACAGGTCAAAATAATGTGATTTAATATGCAATTAATAATAATCAAATAGTTGTTGGGTAGTATTTTCTAAACCCATTATATAATATCAAGAACAAAAGAAACAGAAAATATCATTATGGCAACTAAACAAGAAAATCTACAAAAAAATAGTTGGTGGATAAACGAATTGGAATCGCTAGGTGTAAATGCAAATGTAAGAAATGAACTAAATAGTCCACAAGAAACTAGCCATCTTGCTGAAAATATTAAGCATGCTTATTACCAAGCTTATAAAGAAGCGTATAATGATGATAGTCTGACAAGATTATTACATCGCTATGAATGTAGTTAATAAAGAAAGGTTTTTGACGGTAGATTCTTATATTCTACTTTATCAGGCATCAAGACAATGAATACAAAAATATTGATTGTGGCAATCGTGATTGTCGCAGCATTCAGCATAGTGGCTATAATCGGCTTAGCTACTGTAACACCCGTGTTGGCCCAGGATAACATGACGATGGCAGGCAATATGACAGGTGGTAACATGACTGGTGGTAACATGACCATGGGCGAAAATATGACTGTGGGCGGTTAATCGCATTCCTTTTCCTATTTTTTCAATAATATCATTTTGTGTTTGTAGTATCAATGCATGATGACTATGGTGCCCATTCCATTGTGATTGATGTCAAAGGAAAAAGATTCCAGGCCTATACATTCACTTTTGGTTAGGGTCTGACTAGAAGTTGGTTAACTCATTAAATATCCCAGCACAGCCGTCCACTATAAAGTTTAGGCGTGTAGCTTCTAATTGCCATCCTGGTATACTCAGATTTGGTTAATAGCATGTACTTTCTTCTTATAATTAACGTTATCTGTGATTATTGATATATTTTACACAATATTTAATTAGAAATCGAAGTACTTATTAAATATACATGACACCTAGAATATTTGGCTCATTGGGGAATCATAAGAAGAATTGAACCTCCCCTCTGAAGAAATATGTTTTATTCGATCAGATAGCTTCTGTGTGTCATTTGTTAAATTGTTTGAGCCAACAGACTTTACAGGTAATATTCAAATTGTTAATTCAGATAAAGCTATAAAATATTATTCAATATTTCTTAACACTATGGCTTCGATTGTAAAAGGTTTTGACGCTAAGATAATTAAGAACCTTGATGACGGCCTGGTATGCTACTTTCCTAAAACCTCAGACCCACGTAATGATGCTGCTTTTGCTGATGTCATAGGATTCGGTGTAACTGCAATCGAAGCTAGTCACAATATAAACACAATGATGCAGGAGGAAAAAATATCAGCTAGTGTTAACTACAGGATAAGCATTGATTATGGTAATGTAGAAGTAGCAGAAACCGTGGCGTCAGGTGGCGCAGAGGACTTGTTTGGTTCGGTTATGAATCTATGTGCTAAGATTAACACTAAAGCTACAATTAATGGTCTAGTAATAGGTCACAATTTGTACCAAATTTTAAAAAGATTACTCTCAGATTCAATGCTTTTTAATTATGGCAAGTATTATGATTTGCGACAAATAGGAGAGCATATTTGGAAGAAGGGAGATAATCAAGAGTTTATTTCATATCCGGTATACTCAATCATAGCAAATAAGGATAGAAATGAAGACTCTTTTGCTAATCAGCGATTAGGACCTGAACAAAAGGCTACTCATAATATCATGATAGTAGATGATGAGGAAGATATATTGCTCACCTATGATTCAATGCTACATGGCGAAAGATATAATGTTGAAACTTTTTCCAACCCCCATGAAGCACTTCAGCATTTTATTCATGCAGATAAATCCTATTATGATTTAGTAATCTTAGATATACGTATGCCGAATCTTAACGGCCTGCAACTATACCATCGGCTGAAGGCTATAGATAAAGATGTAAAAATACTTTTTTTATCTGCACTAGAGGCATCAGAAGAAATAACAAGCATCTTTCCAGAATTAAAACATGGATATATTATAAGAAAGCCAATTTCCAAAGAGCATTTTGTCGAAAAGATAAGTACACTGCTATAGTAAATATAATAGTAGATTGGCCTTAGCAAATTATTAGGGTCGATTAGCATCATTACATCTAATTGATGTAAACATAAGAGAAGGATCACTAGACTAAGCTAGACTAAGTATTGATCCATTTAGCACAAATTCTGTAGTATGTTATATAAACAGATTCTTTTGATTGACGGTTTGTTATTTTCCACCCTTACTTTTTATTGTGTTCCATTTAATATTCTACTCCACATTATTCTGAACAAAACTCTTGGGAATTGCTGTCATCACTAATATCCTCACCACAGTTCTTACAGATCCCTTTTTATTCATATAATCAAGATCATAGTAGTATTTGTTATTACATCCTTCTATCGTGACGATTTATCTCTTAGCAAAAAAATGATAATAGATAGAGTGAACACCAAGCAATCTTTTTACATTACACTATGGTAATATAATAATGTGAATAGTAGTAGTAGCAATACTGTCTACGTAGTACAAGAAGAAGGTTATGGAGGCAGCAACTTGCTTGGAGTATTTTCGACATTGCAAAAAGCAGAGTCTTTTAAAAAGAAATTCAAAGAAATATATCCAAATAAGTATTCTTCTTCTTCTGACTTCTGGAATATTAGGATTACAGAAGCAAGAATAGATAGTGAAGAGAAATACGAAGAAGAAGTAGGATGGATATGGAACGAGTTTAATTTTCAATAATTTAGAAGCAAGCACGCAAGGATTTGAACCCTCAATTCGTATTCTTTTCATCGGGTTCATGGAATTCAGTAATAACGATGGCAGGAATAAGGATTACTGCAGCTTAGATCTCAATAGGCATACTCTGTTTAAATAATACAGATATGGTATAGCTGTCTAGATTTACAGTGGAAGAATGGGATCCAGGTACTAATGACTTTGTATTACGATGCAATAGTTGCTGGAGAACAAATAAGGACAGGCAAACTAAGATTATACGAACCTCACGTGAAAAATATTATTGTGAACACTGCTTATGCATGTTTGACAACCTATGTCACTGCTAGGTTTGTTTACTTCTCTGTCAGGAGGCATTAATACACTTTCCTAATACCTATATTAATATGGATAGTTGTTGTTTCCATTTAACCTATTGAATTCCAATCCTTAAAAATAGAGTTACCGGCAAATTGACACATTTGAAAGAAAATGAAAACCTCTGAGGTGCATTCGAGATAGGGGAAGAACCAACGACGAGCCCATTGTGTGAATTGTGTAATAAGAATGAGCGATATCATATGTGCACAGAATCTAATAATCAGCATTTGTGCTTAACATGTTTTAACAAACTTCATTTTGGCATTAACGCCCCACGAATAGGCAAATCAATGGTATATAACAAATGCATTTTTTGTAATGTAGTCTTTGCAACCAATGCTAAGAGCAGTGTTTGTGATGACTGTTCGATCATAGTCACTTGGAAGTCAGTAATGCATTATCTAGCT